>Ga0102591_1000117_pt1 | contig 188297 bp, 177 predicted proteins | sample AraplaCol_mCL_r2_2_FD_76860 | JGI IMG/M metagenome (GOLD analysis project Ga0102591, IMG submission 76860) | Arabidopsis root microbial communities from North Carolina, USA - plate scrape MF_Col_mCL_r2 (SPADES assembly) (version 2) | ecosystem: Host-associated > Plants > Roots > Endosphere... | reverse complement strand
CTCGGGTTGCTGTCGCCGCGTAAGCGGTGCTGGTTCCCAAACCAAAGCCCTTGCGCTTAGCCGCGTAAGGCGGGGCTCGGAGGCGCCTGGCAACAGAAGCCTCCACTCATTTCTCTCGGCCTGCCGGCTATTCCCGCCGGAGCAACAAGCGGAAAATCTCGATCCGATGTCCAAGGATGTGCTGCGTTACGATCTGATGGTGCAGGAGGCGCTAAAGGGCGTCGTCCGCAAGATCCTGTCGGAGGCGGCACGGGACGGGTTGCCCGGCGAGCATCATTTCTACGTCACCTTCCGCACCGGGGCCCCGGGCGTGCGCCTCTCGCAGCGCCTGCGCGAGAAGCACCCGGACGAGATGACCATCGTCCTGCAGCATCAGTTCTGGGATCTGAGCGTCTCTGACCACGCTTTCGAGGTCGGGCTCTCCTTCTCGGGCGTGCCGGAGCGGCTGCTCGTCCCCTTCGACGCGGTGACGACCTTCTTCGACCCCTCCGTCCAGTTCGGCCTGAAGTTCGAGACCCAGGGCGAGCCCGAAGGCGCCGTCGAGGCGTTGGAGCCGGAAGCTGCCTCGACGCCTTCGCCCGTGCCGGCCAAGGTCGTGCCCGCCGGCGTGCCGGCGCTGAAGACGCGCGCCCCCGCAGCCGAGAGCTCCGCCAAGGAGCGCGAGCCTGCCGCGCCTGAGCCCGAGGACGCCGACGCCAAGGGTGGCGCCGAAGTGGTCAGCCTCGATTCCTTCCGCAAGAAGACCTAGAGGCCATCCCATATGAGCGAGACGCGCACCGAAACCGATTCCTTCGGCCCCATCGGCGTGCCGGCGGATCGCTACTGGGGCGCGCAAACACAGCGCTCGCTCGAGAATTTCCGCATCGGCGGCGAGCGCGAGCGGATGCCGCTGCCGCTGATCCACGCACTGGTGCTGGTCAAGAAGGCGGCTGCCCGCGTCAACGCCCGCCTCGGCCTGCTCGACCAGCGCGTCGCCGGCGCGATCGCGCAGGCGGCCGACGAGGCGCTCTCGGGCAAGTTCGACGGCCATTTCCCGCTGGTGATCTGGCAGACCGGCTCCGGCACCCAGTCGAACATGAACGCCAACGAGGTCCTGGCGAACCGGGCGAATGAGCTCCTCGGCGCGCCGCTCGGCGCCAAGACGCCGGTCCATCCCAACGACCACGTCAATCGCGGCCAATCCTCCAACGATTCCTTCCCGACCGCGATGCACATCGCCGCCGTGCTGGAGATCACGCGCAAGCTGCTGCCCGCGCTGCGCAGCCTCGAAAAGGCGCTCGACGACAAGGCGAAGGCTTTCGCCGATCTGGTCAAGATCGGCCGCACTCATCTGCAGGACGCCACGCCCGTCACGCTCGGCCAGGAGTTCTCGGGCTATGTCATGCAGCTTCGCCTCGGCATCGGCCGGATCGAGGCCATGCTCGGCGGCCTGTATGCGCTCGCGCAGGGCGGCACCGCCGTCGGCACCGGGCTCAATGCCCATCCAGAATTCGCGGTGGCCTTCGCCAAGGAGGTCGCAGCGCTGACCGGCCTGCCCTTCCGCACGGCCGAGAACAAATTCGAGGCGCTGGCGAGCCATGGCGCGCTCGCCGCTGCCCACGGCACGCTGGCCGCGATCGCCTCCGACCTGTTCAAGATCGCCAACGATATCCGCCTGATGGGCTCCGGCCCGCGCTCCGGCCTCGGCGAGATCAGCCTGCCCGAGAACGAGCCCGGCTCCTCGATCATGCCCGGCAAGGTCAATCCGACCCAGGCCGAGGCGCTGACCATGGTCGCGACGCAGGTCCACGGCAACCAGGCGACGATCGGCTTCGCCGCCAGCCAGGGCCATTTCGAGCTCAACGTCTTCAAGCCGGTGATCGCTGCTGCTTTCCTCCAATCCGTCCGGTTGCTCGCCGACGCAGCCGAGAGCTTCCGCGTCAACTGCGTCGAGGGCATCGAGGCCAATGAGACGCAGCTGAAAGACCTGCTCTCGCGCTCGCTGATGCTGGTGACGGCGCTGGCCCCCGCGATCGGCTATGACAAGGCGGCGAGCATCGCCAAATCCGCCCATCACCATGGCACGACACTGCGCGAGGAAGCGCTGAAGGCCGGCGTCGACGCCGGTCTCTTCGACGAGACGGTCCGGCCCGAGCGGATGCTCGGACCCAGCTGAGGGGAGGCGCGCCCATGGGCGAGATCGTGAACCTTCGCCAGTTCCGCAAGCAGAAGGCCCGCGCCGAGGCCGAGAAGACGGCCGAGCAGAATCGCGTGAGCTTCGGCCGCACCAAGGCCGAGCGCGAGCTGACGGACGCCGAGCGCGACAAGGCCGCCCGCCATGTCGACGGCCACAGGCTCGACCGCGACGAGCCCGAGCCGGCATGAAGCCGGAGCGCAAGCGCTCGCTCAGCATCGCAGGCCACCGCACCAGCATCTCGCTCGAGGATGATTTCTGGGAGGCGCTGAAGGAGATCGCGGCCGGCGAGGATCGCTCGGTTTCCGCGCTGATCGCCGAAATCGATCTCGCGCGCGGCGAGCTCAACCTCTCGGCGGCGCTGCGCCTGCACGCGCTGGCGCATTATCGCGAGCGTGCGAAGCGGGCTGGTTGAGGCGAAAAGCGCTCGGTTCCAGCCGTCATGCTCGGGCTTGCCCCGAGCATCTCGGAACACGGAGGCTCCAACGCCCAATCCGGCATGAGCTTCTCGGGCCAAGCCCGAGAATGACGCGCGCTGGAAAGCCAAAAATCATCGAAAACAAAAGGTTAACGACGAACTCTGATTCAAGATGCAAAGCACTTGAATCAATTTCCCAGTCCCGTGAATCGACCCACGAACCGCTTGAATCAGTTCGGCAGCGTGCCGCGCGAGAGAGGCTGCGGGACGGGATCGATCTGCAGCGGCGGCGCCAAAGGCGGCGCGATATTGCGCGGCGGAGCGGGAGCCTGCTGCGGCGCCTCCGGCATGTAGAAGGCCGGCGGCGCGCCCGGGAGGATGAGCGGCGGCGCCTGTTGCTGCGCCGCGGCGCGTTCCGCGGCGGCGCGGGCCCGCACCTCGGCCTCGACGCGCCGGCGGATCTCCTGCTCCATCCGCACCTGCTCGGCGCGCCTGGCCTCCTCCGCGCGCTTCTCTTCCGCGAGCCTGCGCTCCTCTTCCAACCGGCGCGCCTCGTCCGCCCGCTTCTGCTCGGCGATGCGGCGCTCCTCCTCGGCCTTGAGGAACTCGCCGAGCTTGCGCTCGTTGTCACGCATCTCGCGCTCGGCCCTCAGCCTGCGCGCATGAGCGGCGCGCTCGCGCGCATCGGCCTCGAAAGCCTCGACCCGCTCGATCTCCCGCGCCAGCGCCCGCGCCGCAACCGTGTTCGAAAGCGCGCTGACATCGCTCTCCCGGCGCAGATTCGTCAGCGGCCCGCGCCAGGCGATGCCGATCTGCGGCGCGTCTCCCGGCCAGCCCTTCGGCAAGGCTCCGAGCGGCCTCAGGCCCAACCTCAGATCGGCATTGAGCGCCCTCAGATCAACGATGCCGCTCGCCTCCGCCCGCAGGCCGTTGCGATCGAAGCTGAAAGGTTGAAGCCGGATCAGACCGCCCGCCAACGTGAAGGGCAGCGTCACCTCGCCCAGCGCCCAGGCGTCGCGGTCGAGCGCCGCGCTCAGGCGGTCCTGCAGCCGCGCCGTCTCGCTCTCGGAGGCGTCCTCCCCGGTATCCGCGATGATCCGCGCATAGGCCGCCGGATCGAAGCGCGTCAGGCGCGCGCCCGTCACCGAGAGGCTGCCGGCGCCGCTCAGCCCCGCGATCAATCGCGCCGGCGCCTCGCCCGATCCGCCGAACTCGACCCGGCCGGAAGCCTTCCCACCCACGGCACCGCGCGTCAGCTCGCCGAGATCGATGGCCGAAAGATCGAGCCGCCCGTTGAGCTGGGCGAGCCCGCCATCACGCCGCAAGCCCAGCCGGCCCGCGACCCTGCCGCCACCATAGGCGCCAGCGATGTCCTCCACCCTCAAGCCGTCATTGTCCGATCTCAGCGTGAAGCGGGCGTTGCGAATGATGCCGCCATCAAAAGCGGTGAGCGCGCCCGCTTCCACCGCTATCTCGAATTCGGGCAGCTCGGCGACACGTCCGAAGCGCGCCGTCGACCATGTCGAGCCGGGCGTCGGCGCAGCGTTGCCGAGCGCGGCCGCCAGCAGCGAGCGAAGATCGGCCGAGGGGATGACGAAGCGCCCCGTATAGCGCCCCTCGCGCGGCAGGGTGAGCGAACCACTCGCAGCAAGGCCACCGAGATGAGCCGAGATCGCATCGAGCTTGACGGCCTCATTCGTCAATTCGAGGCGGGCGTGGGCGTCGAGGACGCCATCCGGCAGAAGGCGCGCCGGCCCCTCCGGCAGGATCTGGCCCGGCCCGTCCGCCTGCAGCGAGACCTGCGGCCCGCCCGTCCCATCCTCGACAACAAGCGAGAGCCCCGGCCCCGCCAGCGAACCGACGGTGCGCCCTTTGCCGAGATCGAGCGCGAGCCGGCCCGGCCCACCCTGCAAAGGCACAGGCAATCCGAGCGCGGTGAAGGCCTGCCGCCGGTCCGCGAGATCGAAGCCGAGCGTCGCGCGGCTCCAGTTGCCGGCCCGATCCACAAGGCCATCGACGGTGAGCTTGCCGGCCGCGGCCGTGCCTTCGGCCGTGAGCCCCGTCTCGCCGCTCGCAGCGCGCGTCAGCCTGAAGCCCGCATCGAAGCGTGCCAGCCCGTCGCCGGCCCGCGCCAGCGCCTGCGAGACGCTCTCCGGCAAGAGTGGCCCGGCGAGCGCAGTTAACGTCTCGAAGCGCGGCGCCCGCACGCGGCCGGAAATCTCGCCACCCTCAGCCAGCAGGGCGCCCTGGCCGGTGACGCTGACGCCACCAAAACCGTCGACCGAAAGCCGGCTCAGCCGCCAGGCGTCACCCTGGCGGTTGATGTCGAGCCGAGCCGAGCCGGGCGGCGCATTTCGAAAGCGCGCATCGGCCAAGGTCAGGTCGAGGGCGATGTCGCGCTGCCGGGTCAGTCCGGCGAAGCTCGTCCCGGGCGGCAGTGTGTCGAGCGCAAGCCCGCTCACCGTCGCCTTGGCCGAGAGACGCGACGGCATCAATTCACCTGACGCGTCGAGCCTCAAACCCGAGGAACCGGCGACCAGCAGCCGCTGGAAGGCGATGCGTTCGGAAGTCCAGCTCCCTGTCGCGTCGGCGTCGATCCGCCCCAGGCTCGCGATGAAATCCGCGAGCGCCGGATCGAGCCCGGCACGCGCCAGCACCAGCGCCACGCGCCGCGCATCCTCAGCTTTGAGGTTGAGCCGGCCCGAGGCGCCATCCGGTGCAAGGTTGCCGCTCGCGCCCACCAGCGCTCCCGCAACGCGCAGCGAAGCGGAAGCATCGCTCAGGCCCCCATCATGCAGTCGCCCGCGTAGTGCCAGCGCAGAAAAATCCTCCCCGCGCCAGATCAGCTGGTCGAGGTCGAGCCCGACATCGAAGCTGCCCGGCAGGCCATGCAGTGCCCGCTCGGCGCCCGGCCGCTCGGCCAGCGCCGCCGCCAACGCGTCCACGTCGAGGCGGCGCGCACGCAGCGCCAACGAGCCCGTGCCCGTTCCCGGCAGATATTGCCCCTCGCCTTCCAGCCGCGCCGCGCCGCCCGCAAGGTCGAGCGTCAGCGCAGCGAGGTCGAGCTGCCGGCTGCTGCCCTTGACCCGGCCGGCGAGCGCCACCGCGCCGCCCGGCGAGAGATTGAAGGTGCCGTCCAGTTCCGCCCCGACGCCTCCCTGCCCCGCCGGCAAAACGAACGCGCCGTCGAACGAGACCTGCAGTTCGTCGCCAGTCAGGAAGGCCTTGGCGCGCAGCCGCCCGCCCTCCTCCAGCTCGCCGGTGGTCACGCGCAGCGAGGCGCCCGCCACCTCGCCCTCGAAGCGCCACGGACCAGCCAGGCTAACCGCCGAGACCTCCGCAGCGATCGGGGAAATCACCAGCGGCGGCCGGCCGGCTTCGCGCCAGATCAAGGCCGAACGGCTGATCCGCAGACGATCAAGGCGAGCCTCGGCCGGGATGCCCTTGCCCACCCGCTCGGGCAGGCGGATCAGCCCTGCGTCATCGAGCGAAAGCGCGATCGACGCGCCGTCCAGCTCGGCCTCGGAGAATCGGAACTCGCCGCGCGCCAGCGCCGCCAGCGCGAGCTCCACGGTCGCGCGCTCGGCGGTCGCGGAGCTCGCCGCGCCGTCGCCATTGCCGATCCGCACATCCTCCAGCGAGATGCGCGGCGAAGGCAGCAGGCGCAGGGCAATGCCGCCGCCGACCTGCGTCTCGACGCCGAGCGCCTCGCTCAGCCGCGCTTCGATCTGCGGGCGATAGGCACGCCAGTCGACGAAGCCGGGGCCGATCAGGGCCGCCAGCAGCGCCAGCACCAGCAAACCGGCCAGAACTGTCAGGCTTTCACGCAACGTCCGCTTTCTGTCCCAGGCACCATGGTGGAGCGGCGCCTACCACCAGGGCGGGCGCCGCACAGGATCATGCCTGCAAGTCGCGGCAGGATCACGACATTTTGGCGATGGGAGCTGTCAGCGCAAGCCGTTGTGATGTCACAGGACGATGATTTTCCCCGGATTCAGGATGTTGCGCGGGTCGAGCGCCCGCTTCAGCGTCCGCATCACGGCGAGCGCCTCGGCCCCGTACTCCAGTTCGAGATATTTGATCTTCTTCTGGCCGACGCCGTGCTCGCCGGTGCAGGTGCCGCCCATGGCGAGCGCCCGCTTCACAAGCCGGTCGATGAAGGCCTGCGCCCGCTCCACCTCGTCGGCATCATTCAGGTCGACGACCGGCTGGGTATGGAAGTTGCCGTCCCCGACATGGCCGGCGATCGGCGCGATCAACCCGGACGCCTCGATGTCGCGCTTGGTCTCCTCGACGCATTCGGCAAGCTGCGAGATTGGCACGCAGACATCGGTCGCCACCGACTCGAAACCCGGCCGCAGCGCCCTCGCCGCCCAATAGGCGTCATGGCGCGCCTGCCAGAGCTTGCTGCGGTCCTCCGCCTTGGTGGCCCACTCGAAGGGGCCGCCGCCGAACTCGGCCGCGATCTCGCCGAAACGCTCGGACTGCTCCTTCACACCGTCCTCGGTGCCGTGGAACTCGACGAAGAGCATCGTCGTCTCCGGCAGACCGAGCTTGGAATGCAGGTTGACGCCGCGGATCATCACATCGTCGAGAAGCTCGATGCGCGCGACCGGCAGGCCGGTCTGGATGGTCAGGATCGTGGCGTCACAGGCGGCCTTCACCGAGGGGAAGGGGCAGACGCCAGCGGCGATCGCCTCCGGAATGCCGTGCAGCTTCAGCGTGATTTCGGTGATGATGCCCAGCGTTCCCTCGGAACCGACGAGCAGCCGGGTGAGATCGTAGCCGGCCGAGGTCTTGCGCGCCCGCGTCGAGGTCTTGACGATGGAGCCGTCCGCCATCACCGCCGTCAGCGCCAGCACATTGTCTTTCATCGTCCCATAGCGCACGGCATTGGTGCCGGAGGCGCGGGTCGCCGCCATGCCGCCGATCGAGGCGTCGGCGCCGGGGTCGATCGGGAACATCAAGCCCTGGTCGCGCAGATGCTCGTTGAGCTCCTTGCGGGTGACACCGGCCTCGACCACCACGTCGAGGTCCTCGGCATGGACGGCGATGATCCGCTTCATCTGGGACAGATCGATGCAGACCCCGCCATAGACCGCGTTGACATGGCCCTCCAGCGAGGTGCCGGTGCCGAAGGCGATGACCGGCACGCCATTGGCGGCGCAGAGCTTCACGATTTCAGAGACTTCCTCGGTGCTATGCGGAAAGACCACCGCGTCGGGCGGCATGTTCGGGATCCAGGTCAGCGTATGGCCGTGCTGCTGGCGCACCGCCAGGCTGGTGACAAGCCGGTTGCCGAAGCTTGCGGCGAGCGCCTGCGTGACAGTGGCGATGGCCGTCGGCGAAGGCGGCAGCACTGCAGCTGAGACAGGGCTGTCATGAAGGGCGGCGGCGGGCAGGCTCATTGTCAATGTCCGTACTTGGCGCTTAGAGTTGGAACAGACTGGTTTCGCAACTAGTTACGATCCGACAGAGTCGTCGCTTCGCAGCCGGCCGCGGTGCTGGCGCATTCATAGTAGAACATGCGACGACAAAAAGGGCAGTCGCAATATTGCGGTAAGCCCCTGAGCAAAGCGCCTGACAAAGGAGGGCGATCATGAAAGACGATGCACGCGCTCCGGCGCTGTTCTTCGCACCCTTCGTTTCCTCGGCCATGCGAGTCGAGCCGCAATGGGTCGACTACAACGGCCATCTCAACATGGCCTATTACCACGTGCTCTTCGACCGCGCGGTCGACGAGGTCTTCTCGCTGGTGGGCTTGAGCCGCGACTATGCGGAGAACCGCAACGCCTCCACCTTCGCGGCCGAATGTCACATCCTCTACAAGCGCGAGCTGACCGAGGGCGACGTCGTGCGCGTCACCGCACAGCTCATCGCCTTCGACGACAAGCGCCTGCACTACTATCTCGAAATGCGCCACGCCCATGAGGGCTGGCTCGCCGCGACGAGCGAGAACATGTCGCTGCATGTCGACATGATCAGCCGCAAAGTCACGCCCTTCCCAGCCGACATCCTGGCCAATATCGCGCTGATGAAGGCGGCCCACAGCATGATGCCGCTGCCGGCCACGATCGGGCGCATCATCGGGATGCCGAAGAAAATGGCGATCCGCGTCGAGGGCGAGGCGCAGCCGCGACAGGTCGAGATCGAAACCCGGCACTGAGCCGGCCCATCAGCCGTCGGCGTCGTCCGGAATCTTCAGCTTGTGCCCGCAGGCCTTGCAATAGACGGCGTCGGGCTCATGCCGCTGCAGCGCGCATTCCGGGCAGGGGAAGGTCACCTTGTTCGGGCGGAACAGCGCTTGCGCCAGTTTCACGAACAGCGTGATCCCGACGATCATCACCACGATCGAGGTCAGCTTGCCGGCGACGCCCGGCAGGGTGATATCGCCGAAGCCGGTCGTCGTCACGGTCGCGACCGTGAAATAGAGCGCCTCAACATAGCCCTCCAGCCCGCCTCGCTGCTGGAAGAAGAAGGTGTAGACGAAGCCCGTCACGACGAAGAGAAACGTCACGATGCTGCTGAGCGCGCGCCCAACATTCTCCCAATCGCCCAGCGGCGTGGCCCGTAGCTGCTCCCAGACCATGCCCTTTTGCGAAAGCGACCACAGGCGCAGGATGCGCAGGAAGCCGAAATTCTCCAGCCATTGCGGCGCGAGCAGCGTCAGCAGGATGAAGAGGTCGAGCAACATCGAGGGCCGGCGCAGCAGCCTCAGCATGCTCGTCGACGCAAGCAGCCGCCCGGCGATCTCCGCCGTCACGATCGCCGCGACCATGTAGTCGATCCAGAGAAAGGCGGCCCGTTCGCGCAGCAGCGGCGTGAGGATGAAGAAGGCGATGATCAGCAGGTCGACGACAGTGATGACCGCCTGGAGGCGCAAGGCCGCCGGGGAGCGGCCGTGATAGAGCTGGCGCAGCCGGTTGCGAAGCGCCTCGAACCGGCTTTCCTTCGCGGCAGGGGTATCGACGGCTTCCATGGCCGCGATGATAGGCGCGCGCGCCGAAAACCGCCACGCGGGCCTCAGCCCCGCGTCAGCACCGCATGCACCGCGTAGCCACGGAAGGGCGCCGCCAGCTGGCACCGCGCTCCGCCAGCCTGCGCAAGTCCCCGCACCGTTGCCGGCAGGTTCTCGCGCGGCGTCACATGGAACAGGCCGAGCCAGCGCAGCAGCAGCGCCTTGAAGCCCGCCGGCAATCCCGCCTGATCGCCGAAATCGACGATGTGGACCGAGCCGCCCTCGTCGAGCCGTCGCAGCGCTTCCTCCACCACCGCCTGCCAGGGCGGGATCATCGAGAGCGCATAGGAGATCACGATCCGGTCGAAGCCCGCCCGGCCGAACAGCGCCTGCGGATCAAAATCCGTGGCGTCGGCCTGCGCCAGTTCGATCCGACCCTCGAGCCCCGCGCGCGCGACGGAGGTCCGCGCGGTCACCAGCATCTCGCTCGAAACATCGAGCCCGTAACATTTGGCCTGCGGATAGCGCCGCGCGATCTTGATGAGGTTGCGCCCGGTGCCGCAGCCAATCTCCAGCACCGTCCCGCCGGCGGGAACGCCGAGCCCCTCGATCAGCTGGTCGCGGCCGAGCAGGTAGAATTTCCGGCTGGCGTCGTAGATGTGGCGCTGGTGCTTGTAGATCTGGTCCATCAGGCCGGCGGCGGAGCCGGTCGAGGTGCCCGCCGCGCTCACCGGGCCTCGCCCTTGCGGATATAGAGATGGAAGCCGCCATAGATCGCCGAGCGGTCGCGCTTGCAGAGCTCGCGACTTTGCTCTTCCTGATACTGCCACTGGTCTAGAATCTCGGCCGGAACCCGGCCCGGCAGCAGCCGCTCATCGGCGGCGGTGCGGAAGATCACCCGCGCGCCAGGACGCGCCGTGCGCGTGATCTGCGACCAGAGTGCCGTCAGATCGGCATCGTTCATCCAGTCCTGCGCATCGAGCAGCACATAGGCGTCGCAGCTCTCGGCCGGCTGCTCCGAGAGCACGACCGTGACCGAGCCCTGTCGATAGGAGACGGCGGCGGCGCGCGTCTTGACGTCATCGAAATGTGCCGGTTGCAGATAGGGCGGCAGCGAGGGATTGCTGCCCTCGGCATAGGCGCGGCCGAAGGCCTGCTGGGCGAAGTAGTTGTCCTTGAGGTCGAAATCGCAGGCGAGCCGCTTGAGCCTCAGCTTCAGGGCGCCGAGGATGCCATCCTCGCCATCCGCGGCCAGCGCCTTGTACTGCGCCGGCGGGATGCCGAGCCCGTAGAGCGAGGCCGGCTGGCGCACGAGCCAGCGCACCAGCTTGCGCTCAAAGACCGGGGCGAGATGCTTCTCATAGAGCGCCCGCTGCTCGGCGAGGCTCTGCGCCGCCAGCATCGCGCGGGGATTGCCGCCAAGCAGACGTGCCAGGATATGACCCGTTCCGATGAAGCGGCCGAGCAGGCCGTAGCGATAGACGCCATTGGCGAAGAGATTGATCCGGCGGCGCCCGTCGAGCCCGCGCCCTTCCCAGTAGCCGCGCGAGACGGCATCGAGATGCGGCGCAATCTCGTTGTCGTAGAAGGTGACGTTGTCGCGGCTGTTCGCCCGGCCGAAGAAGCGCAGGAAAGCGTCATGGCTCGACATCCGCGCCAGCGCCGCGAGCTTGAGCCGGCCGAGCGCGATATGCGCGCCGTTCAGGTCGACCGCGCTGATCCGGACCGGCGCAGCCGTCAGATAGGAAAGCACATTGCAGGAGCCCGAGGCGATCGCCACGACATGGTCGCCGCATTTGAGCTGCAGCGCCTCCATGTCGACGATCGGGTCTTCCCAAATCTGTGGGTAGACCAGGCCGGAGAAGGCGCGGGTGAAGAGCCATTCCAGCATTCCCGCCCGGGAGAGCGGCTTGCTGCGTCGCACCGCGGACCCGAGCCCGGAGGTGGTTATGCGCCGAACCGCGCGCGCCGTCTGCGTCGCCTGCTGCGTCACCGCGAAACCCTCACTCTCCCTCTCGGTGGCGGGCCTGCTAGAGGAGTCGCATGACGGTTGGGTGACGGGACCGCAGTGCAAGCCACGCCATCGTGAGGACAGCGTCATGTTCGGCGGGGCTGAAATCCGGCGCGCGAAGCCCCATATTGCGGCTCGACCGCCCGCCAAGAAGGAGATCGCCATGGGTCTGATGAGCATGTTCGGCCAGCCTAAGGAGCAGGCCGAGACCTTTCCCTTCCAGCTCACCGACGCTGAATGGCGCGAGCGGCTGACGCCGGAGCAGTACCGCATCCTGCGTGGCCACGGCACCGAGCGGCCGGGCTCCTGCGCCCTCAACTACGAGAAGCGCGCCGGCACCTTTTCCTGCGTCGGTTGCGGCCAGAAGCTCTTCACCTCTCACAAGAAGTTCGAGAGCGGCACCGGCTGGCCGAGCTTCGACCAGCCGCTGGAAGGCGCTGTCGGCGCCACGGAGGACTTCAGCCACGGCATGCATCGCGTCGAAGTGCACTGCGCGAATTGCGGCGGCCATCTCGGCCATGTCTTCCCGGACGGCCCGCCGCCGACCGGCCTGCGCTACTGCATCAACGGCGAGGTGATGACCTTCGAGCCGGAAGCGGCTTGAGGCACGCTTTCGTCATTCCGGGGCTTCGCGCAGCGAAGAGCCCGGAACCCATGAACACGGCAAGATGAGAAAAGGGCTGCATCGCTGCGGCCCTTTTTTGCAGCTCCCGTGTTCATGGGTTCCGGGCTCAGGCCTTCGGCCTGCCCCGGAATGACGGTGTGCGCTACGAAACAGTCGGCACGGCCCGCCGCGCCAGCGCTGCCGCATCGATCCTAACCGGCAAATCCCCGAACTGCCCCGACCAGCCGCCGTCCAACCGCGTGACAATGAACGCATCCGCGACCTCCGCCGGCGCGAACCGCAGCAGCAGCGAGGCCTGCAGCATCAGCGCGAGCTTCTCGGTCAGCCGCCGCGCCTGCCCCTCATTGCGCATGAGTTCGGGCAGCTCACCCTCCAGCCGTTTCAGCGCCGCGTCGTAACGTCGGTCCGCCCCCGCGGCCACCACCAACTCCGCCCTGAGCACATCGACCGCCCCCTCTTCCCGCGCCAGTGAGCGCAGCAGGTCGAGGCAGATGACATTGCCCGAGCCTTCCCAGATCGCGTTGAGCGGAGCCTCGCGATAGAGCCGCGCCATCGGGTTGTCCTCGATGAAGCCGTTGCCGCCATGGCATTCCAGCGCCTCGGTCACGACGGCGGGCGCGCGCCGCGTGTTCCAGTATTTCGCGATCGGCGCGCCGACCCGCGCCAGCAGCCGCTCGCTCGCGGACTCCTCCTGCCGGTCGAGCGCGGCGAACAACCTGAACGCCAGCCAAGCGGCAGCCTCAGCCTCGATGGCGATGTCGGCCAGCACATTCTGCATGATCGGCTGGTCGATCAACGCCTTCTGGAAGGCGCGCCGATGCTGCGCGTGATGGGCCGCGAGCGACACCGCCATCCGCATCAGCCCGGCGGAAGCGGCGGCGATGTCGAGCCGCGAATTATGGTTCATGGACAGGCCGGTGCGGATGCCCCGCCCCGGCTCGCCGATCAGATGGCCTATCGCGCCCCTGAACTCGACCTCCGAGGAGGCATTCGAGCGGTTACCGACCTTGTCCTTCAGACGCTGGATCGCGACGCCGTTGCGCGCGCCGTCGGGCAGCCAACCCGGCACCGCAAAGCAGGAGATCCCCTCCTCCGTCCGCGCCAGCGTCAGGAATAAATCCGAATGCGGCACCGAGAAGAACCATTTCCGGCCATGCAGCGAGAAGGTGCCGTCGCGATTGTCCTGCGCAACCGTCTGGGTCTGCCGCAGATCGGAACCGCCTTGCGTCTCCGTCATCGCCGTGCCGACGGTCGCACCGGTCTTGAGATGCGCCGGCCCCTGCCGCGCATCATAGCGGTTCGAGGTAACGAGGGAGCCCCACCGCTCCCAAAGCAGAGGTTCCTGCTTCAACACCGGGACGGCGGCATAAGTCATGCTGATCGGGCAGCAGATGCCGCTCTCCGCGCCGTACCAGAGATATTGCAACGCTGCGCGAGCCACCTGTGCGCCGGGCTCCGGCCGGTTCCAGGCGAGGGCATGCGTTTCCTGCCCGATGGCGAGCCCCATCAGCTCGTGCCAGGCCGGATGGAAGGCGATCTCGTCGATGCGGTTGCCGAAGCGGTCGAAAGCCTTGAGTTCCGGCGTGTAGCGATTGGCGAGATAGGCCAGCTCTTGCACATGGGCCGAGCCGACCGTCCGTCCCGCCTGATGCAGCCGCTCCCGCGCCCAGTCGGCTCCGAAGGCCGAGATGATAGACGGCAATACCGGATCGGCGGCGAAAGCGTCGTAGCCAGCCAGCACCGGCACCTGATTGCTGACCTCCCAGCGCTGCGCTCCGCCTTGCTCGGCCATTGCTGCCACCTCCCTGTGGAACGGGATATAAAATGATCGCTCCGGCAGGGCGCAATCCTGACATCGACGCCCTATATTCGCCGGAGAACGAATCACGCACGAGCAGCTTCACCCCTTGTCCGATCAAGACGCCTTTTCCGCTCCCCTGCCCCGTCCCGGCGGTCTCGCCGCGCGTGCGGCCGCTCAGCCGGCGGCCGGCTATCTCTCGGGGCTGAACCCGGAGCAGCGCCAGGCGGTCGAGGCGACGGAGGGGCCGGTGCTCGTGCTTGCGGGTGCCGGCACGGGCAAGACCCGCGTGCTCACCACCCGCATCGGCCACCTGATCTCGACCAGCCGCGCCTACCCATCCCAGATCCTCGCCGTCACCTTCACCAACAAGGCCGCGCGCGAGATGAAGGAGCGCGTCGCCCATCTCGTCGGGCCCGTCGCCGAGGGCATGCCCTGGCTCGGCACCTTCCACTCGATTTCGGCCAAGCTCCTGCGCCGCCACGCCGAACTGCTCGACCTGCGCAGCGACTTCACCATCCTCGACACCGACGACCAGATCCGCCTGATGAAGCAGGTGATCCAGGCCGAGGGCATCGACGAGAAGCGGTGGCCCGGCCGCATGCTGGCAGGCTTCATCGATAGCTGGAAGAATCGCGGCCTCGCGCCCAAGAACGTGCCGGCGGGCGAGGCCGCTGTCTTCGCCCATGGCAAGGGCGGCAAGCTCTACGCCGCTTATCAGGAGCGGCTCAAGGCGCTGAACGCCGTCGATTTCGGCGATCTGCTGCTGCACTGCCTGACGCTCTTCCGCGATTATCCGGACGTGCTCCAAACCTATCACGACCGCTTCCGCTACATCCTCGTCGACGAGTATCAGGACACCAATACGGCCCAGTATCTCTGGCTAAGGCTTCTCGCCCAAGGACGTCGCAACATCTGCTGCGTCGGCGACGACGACCAGTCGATCTATGGCTGGCGCGGCGCCGAGGTCGACAACATCCTGCGCTTCGAGCACGATTTTCCGGGCGCGACCGTGATCCGGCTGGAGCGCAACTACCGCTCCACCGGCCATATCCTCGCCACCGCCTCCAAGCTGATCGCCCGCAACGAGGGCCGGCTCGGCAAGACTTTGCGCACCGAGGACGCGCTGGGCGAGAAGGTCACCATCACCGGTGCCTGGGACAGCCAGGAGGAAGCCCGCCTGATCTCCGACGAGATCGAGGCGATGCAGGCCAAGAAATACAACCTCGCCGAGGTCGCAGTTCTGGTCCGCATCTCCGCACAGATGCGCGAGATCGAGGAGCGCTTCGTCCAGACCGGCATCCCCTATCGCGTCATCGGCGGCCCGCGCTTCTATGAGCGCGCCGAAATCCGCGATGCGCTCGCCTATCTGCGCTGCGTCGTCTCGCCCACCGACGACCTCGCCTTCGAGCGCATCGTCAACGTGCCCAAGCGCGGCCTCGGCGATGCGACGGTCCAGCTCCTGCACGAGCATGCCCGTGCTACCGGCTTCTCGCTGATGCAGTCGGCCCGCGCCGCAGTCGAGAGCGACGAGCTGAAGCCCAAGGCGCGCACGGCTTTGCGCGAGCTGGTCGAGGCCTTCGGCCGCTGGCAGGCTCGCGCCGAGCATATGCCGCAGGGCGAGCTCGCCGAGCTGGTGCTAGAGGAATCCGGCTACACCGAGATGTGGAAGAGGGACCGCTCGGCCGATGCCGCAGGGCGGCTGGAAAACCTCAAGGAACTCGTCCGCTCGCTCGACGAGTTCCCGGACCTGCCGGCCTTCCTCGAACACGTCTCGCTGGTCATGGATGTCGGCGATGGCGAGGCTGAGGCCCGCGTCTCGATCATGACGCTGCACGCCGCCAAGGGGTTGGAATTCGACACTGTCTTCCTGCCCGGCTGGGAGGAAGGTCTCTTCCCGAACCAGCGCGCGCTGGACGAGAGCGGCCGCGCCGGGCTGGAAGAAGAGCGTCGCCTCGCCCATGTCGGCCTGACCCGCGCCCGCAAGAAGCTGAAGCTCTATTTCGCCTCGAACCGGCGCATCCACGGCCTCTGGCAGACCAGCCTGCCCTCCCGCTTCATCGACGAATTGCCGGAAGAGCATGTCGAGGTCGAGCAGGCCCCGACCAGCTATTCGCAAGGGGGCTACGGCGCCTCGCGCTTCGACCGGATGGAAAGCTTCGGCTCCAGCTACAACACGCCGGGCTGGCAGCGCGCCCAGGAGAACCGCGCCAAGAACAGCGGCGGCGGCAGCGGCTTCTCCGAGAGCGGCCGCGGCTTCGGCCAAGGCAATTTCGGCGGCGGCTCCCGGCAGCGCGGCCCACTCCTGATCGAGGGCGAGCTGACGGCGAAATCATCAGGCGAATCCGCCTATGGCGAGGGCGCCCGCGTCTTCCACGTCAAATTTGGCCCCGGTTCCGTCGCCAGCGTCGACGGCAACAAGCTTACCGTCGACTTCGACAAGGCCGGGCGGAAAATGGTGCTGGACAGCTTTGTGCAGAAGGCTGGATGAGCATCAATGGGACGAGATCGAGCTTTGTCCCGCTGACCGGGGTGCAAAAGCCCTATATGTGGTTCGGTGCTTTCACCTGCTCTTGGGGCACCGATGCTCAACAACAGCGCCGACATTATTCGCCGTCTGAAACGCGAGGGCTTCGTCTTGAAGAGCGTGCGCGGCTCTCATCAGAAATTCGTCCATGAGGCGACGAAACGCATGGTGATCGTCCCCCATCCGAAGCGAGACATTCCAATCGGAACAGTCCATGCGATATATAGGGACGCCGGCTGGATTCGAGATTGAATGGACGTCGCCATGCGACACTACATTGCAGTCGTCCATAAGGACGAAACATCCTGCTACGGAGTGTTTTTCCCGGACGTAAAAGGGGTGTTCACGGCTGGCAACACTCTGGAGGAAGCTTTCAGCCAAGCTCAGGACGTTCTCGCTTTTGCTGCGGAAAACTGGATCGAGGATACAGCATCCGACTTTCCTGAGCCGCGCTCGATCGACGAATTGCGCGCCGACCCTGATTTTGTCGATGCATCCAAAGACGCAATCCTGATGGCGATTCCGTTTGGCCGGGCACCGGCGCGTATCGCTGCCGAATGAATTGACCCATTACGTCGCCATCATCGAGGACACAGGCTCCGACCATGCCGTCGGTGTCTGGTTCCCCGACCTTCCCGGCTGCTTCGCGGCCGGCGATACGCTGGACGAAGCCTCACAGAACGCACCGGAGGCCCTTGCCCTCTGGATCGAGACGATGCGAGCGGATGGCCATGACATCGCGCATGCGCGCACGCCGAGCGAGCTGAAGAACGATCCTTCCGTCGCTGCCGAGATGGAACAGTTTGCGATCGCGCTGATCCCGGCGCCCGATATCGCCCTTCAGCCGGCGGCAGAGTAACCGAGTTCCTCTCCCGCTTCTGAAACGCCTCCCGCTCCTTCTCGCTACCTTCGTCTTGCTCCTTCGTGCAGAAGGCCGGCTGAGCCATCTGCACAAAGCCGTGATCCGGCTTGCTCGCCTACATACTAGTAGATAGACATGAGCCATGACCGGCTCGAATTCAACCTCCGATGAAATCCTGCGCTGCGCCCGCTCGCTGCTGATCCAGGGCGGCTATAACGGCTTCAGCTATGCCGACATCGCGAAGGTGGTCGGCATACGTAATGCCAGCATCCACCACCATTTCCCGAGCAAGGCGGAACTCGTCCGCACGCTCGTCGCCCGCTATCGGGAAGAGGCGGAGGCCGGGATCGCGCATCTCGAACGCCAGATTTCCGATCCGGCCGCGCAGCTCGGCGCCTATGTGGGCTATTGGGAAGGCTGCATCGCGGATGCGAGCAGACCCTTCTGCGTTTGCGCTTTGCTCGCAAGCGAGATTCCGGTCCTTCCCGAGGAAATCGCGCTGGAAGTACGCGCCCATTTCCGGATGCTGTCAGCCTGGCTGACCTCCGTCCTCGAACGCGGCGCCCAGCAGGGCAGCTTGCGCCTCGCAGGCACGGCCAAGGCCGAGGCGGAAAGCTTTATGGCCTGCGTCCACGGCGCGATGCTCTCGGCCCGCGCCTATGGCGATCCCAAGGCCTTCGGCCTTGTCACCCGCCCGTTACTGGAGCGCCTCGCACCACCACACTGAGTCGATCGTCCCGAAAGGCGACCAATCGCGCTCAATTACCTACCAACTAATAGGTAGCCTTGAGCAAGAAGCACGTTCAACCTTGTCATGAAAGGACATTCCGATGTTTGGCATTTCTCCGCTCGGCTGGGTGCACACACTCGGCAGCCTGCCGGCTATTCCCGCCGCGGCCTATATGATCGCAGCCCATGGCCGCATCGTTCCGCGCTCAACCGCGGGAACGATCTACCTCGTCTCGATGCTGATCGGCGCCGTCACGGTCTTTTTCGTCACGCACATGCCTGCCGGCCATGTCGTCGGCGCGCTGACGCTCTTGCTGCTCGCCATCGGCTTCACCATTGGCCGAACCGCGCTCCCCACGCGGGTCGTCGCCTATGTCGAAACGATTGTCTTGAGCGTGACGGTGTTCCTGCTCATGCTACCGACCGTCTCCGAGATCCTGCGTCGGGTCCCCGACGGCCATCCCTTCGTCACCGACCTGAAATCCCCGCTCCTCCTCGGGGCGCAGGCCGGCATCCTTGCCGCGCTGGTGATCGGATTGACCGCACAGGTCATCCACCTGCGCAGGCAGGCAAGGACAGCCTCGCTGTAGCTGCCCAGTGAAAGAGGCTTGGGAGAGGGCGCGAAATCAGGCGCCCTCTTCCCGCTCCCGGAACGCCCTGCGCGCTGCCGAAACCTGCGGATAATACGTCTCCGCCCAGGTCCAGACCCCACAGAAGGCTGCGCTGAGCTCGCGGCCCAGCTCCGTCAGCGTGTAGTCGACATGCGGCGGAATGACCGGATGCACCGTGCGCACCACGAGTCCGTCGCGCTCCATCTCGCGCAGGGTCTTCGTCAGCATCTTCTGGCTGATGCCGCCGACGACGCGGCCCACCTCCGTGAAGCGCAGCGTGCCGTGCTCCTCCAGTGCTTCCAGCACCAGCATCGTCCATTTGTCCGCCACCTGAGCGATGACCTGCCGCACCAGCGACTCCACCGCCGGGCTCACCGGCGGGATCGCCTCGCTGCGCGCATGCATCGTCGCCATCGCTTCGCGGATCGCATGCATTCGACACTCTCCTTTTGGTGCGTATGGCACTTTCGGGCGCCTTCTTTCCAATGAAGAGTTAGGTCGCCAACTGGTGTTCCGCAACCACGAAAGGGCATTGCGATGAACATCAGCGGAAACACCATCCTCATCACTGGCGGCGGCTCGGGCATCGGCCGCGCGCTCGCCGAGGCGCTGCACGCCAAGGGCAACAAGGTCATCATCGCCGGCCGCCGCGAGCGCGCGCTGGATGCCGTGACCGAGGCCAATCCCGGCATGGAATCGATGCTGCTCGATATCCAGGACGCCACCGACATCGCCCGCTTCGCCCGCCAGGCGGTCGAGCGCTTTCCCAGGCTGAATGCCGTCATCCAGAACGCCGGCATCATGAAGCCGGAGAACGTGCCGGCCGCCGACAACCTCGGCATCGCCGAGGAGACGATCATGACCAACCTGCTGGGACCGATCCGCCTGACCACGGCGCTGCTGCCACATCTCATGAAGCAGCCTGACGCCACCCTCCTGACCGTCTCATCGGGGCTCGCCTTCGTGCCGCTCGCGCCGACGCCGACCTACAGCGCCACCAAGGCCGCAATCCACTCCTGGTCGATCGGCCTGCGCGAGCAGCTCAAGAAGACCTCGGTCAAGGTCATCGAGATCGCCCCGCCTTATGTACAGACCGAGCTCATGGGCGCGCAGCAGGCCGTCGATCCGGCAGCAATGCCGCTCGCCGACTTCACCGCGGAGGTCATGGCGATCCTCGAGACCCGCCCCGAGGCCGATGAGGTGATCGTCGAGCGCTGCAAACCGCTGCGCTACGCCGAGGCCAACGGCACCTTCGCGCAGGTCTTCGCCGGGCTGAACGCCCAGCACGCCTGATCGCCGGACGGGCTACTCCTCCTGATGGCAGCAAACGCAGAGCTTGTTGCCATCAGGATCACGGAAATAGGCGCCGTAATAGTTGGGATGGTAATGCGGCCTCAGCCCCGGCGGCCCCTCGCAGCTGCCGCCGGAGGCCAGGGCCAGGGCATGACAGCGGTCGACGGCGGCCCGGTCGGGCGCCAAGAATGCGGCCATCGGGCCGTTGCCGGGCGTCGCCGGCTGCCCATCGAAAGGCCGCGTCAGGAAGAGAAGCGGCCTGTCTGCATCGGCGGGCTGCCAGGCAGCAGCAGCGCCTTCAGGGTCACGGAAGCGCAAGCGCAGCCCCAATTCGGCGCAGAGCGGGCCATAGAATCCTTCTGCACGCTCGAAATCATTGGTGCCGACGCAGACATGCGAAAACACGGAAAGCCTCCCGTCATCGATCTCGGGGGCCTATGAAGCCGGCCCTGCAATCGCATGACAAGCGCCCCTCGCCCTGCTAAGCCGCCCGCATGCGCGAAGGCCTCCTGCCAGCGACGGTCGCGACCGTCCTCGAACTCTCCACCTCGGGCGAGAAGGCCCGGGCCCTGACCGAGTTGCTCGGCGAGGTCTTCGACCCGACAGAAACCGCGATCTCGGCCTTCGAGATCGAGGACGGCGTCACCACGCTCTCGCTCAATGCACCCTGGAAGGTCGAGATCTATTTCGCCACCCACCCCGACGAGGGAGCGGTGCGGGACCTGCTGCGACCGATCGTCGGCGACGTCATCGACCAGACGCCCTTCGCCACGGTGAACCAGCAGGACTGGGTAGCGGCGAGCCTCGACGGGCTGAGACCCGTCCGCGCCGGCCGCGTGCTCGTCCACGGCGCCCATGACCGCGAGGCGGTGCGCGTCAACGACGTCGCCATCGAGATCGAGGCCGCGCTCGCCTTCGGCACCGGCCATCACGGCACGACCGCCGGCTGCCTGCTCGCCCTTGATGCGGAGTTGAAAAAGCGCCGCCCGCGCCACGGCCTCGATGTCGGCACCGGCACGGGCATTCTCGCCCTCGCCCTCGCCAAACAGATCAAGCGCAAGGTCGTCGCCGGCGATATCGATGCCATCGCCGTAGAGGTCTCGGCCCATAACGCCCGACTGAACCACGCACCGCAGGCGCTCGATCTCTATGTCGCGCCGGGCCTGCGCCACGCCAAGGCGAACCGCCCCGGCCATTTCGACCTCGTCTTCGCCAATATCCTGGCCGGGCCGCTGAGGCGCCTCGCGCCCTCGATCGCGCGGGCGCTCTCGCCGGACGGCACGCTGATCCTGTCGGGCCTGCTCGCCATGGATGTCGCCGGCGTGGTCTCGGCCTACCGGCACCACGGCATCTCTCTGGCTAGCCAGTCGCTGCGCGAGGGCTGGGCGACGCTGGTCATGAGAAAGGGCGGCGCAGCCCCGAGGCCACGCCGCCCTTACTAATCACCGCTCTGGGCGGAAGCTTCGGACCGATCAGAAGCCGGTCGCGCGGCCGTACTTGCGCTCGGCCTCTTCCTGCATGCGGCGGGCGTCCTGCAGGGCGCCGGCGACGAGCTTCACCCAGTCGATGGTCTCTTCGATGATGTGCTTGATGAACGCGATCATGGTGACGGTTCCTGAATTACGTAGGCGTTGAGGATCAGCGGCTGAACGGCAGGGCGACATCGCCCGACAGCGTCGCAGAGGGGTAGCCGCCCAGCACGATTTCCGCCTCGTTCACGAGGAGGTTGCGGGCGCGCAGCTCGCGAGCAGCGGAGCGCATGCGGCTCTCGACCAGCGCAGCGTAGAAGCGCTGCATAAAGCTGGGCTTGTCGGCGCGGGTCTTGGCGTCTGCCGTTACAGCTACGGGCAGAACATCGGCGTTGTTCAACACATAAGTCATGGGTCTATCTCCCGAAAAACGAAGGACAGTCCCGGTCGCTTCCTCGTTCTCTTATGCGACTAAAGTGGGGTCATTTCGCAGTTGCGAGAAGGGGATTTTGCAGCTGCGAGATATGCGTTGGATGCATGAGTTGCGTCCGAAACCGTTAATCTTTGCATGAATTGCATAACCAATCGGCATAATGCCGGTCTGGCGAGCAAAGCGGCATCTACGGAATAGGCAGAGTTATCGGGGCCTTTCGTCATGCTCGGGCTTGACCCGAGCATCCCCTGCCGCAGATTCTCGGGTCTTCGCTTCGCTCCGCCCGAGAATGACGTTCCTGCCATGACTCTGCCCAATTGCCGCTTCCAATCCTTTTCCGAGCCGAGCGACCCCGCGCAGGTCGCCGGGCGCGTCGCGGCGCTGCGCAAGGCGCTGGCGGCGCAGGGGCTGGACGGCTTCATTGTTCCCCGCGCCGACGAGCATCAGGGCGAATATGTCCCGGCCCATATGGCGCGGCTCGCCTGGCTCACCGGCTTCACCGGATCGGCCGGCAATGCGATCGTACTGGCAGACAAGGCGGCGCTGATCGTCGACGGCCGCTACACGCTCCAATCCGCCGCGCAGACCGATACTGCCGTGGTGACGCCGGTGAAGATGGAGGAGACGCCGCTCGCGCGCTGGATTGAGCGCAACCTGCCGGCCGGCGGCAAGCTCGGCTACGACCCTTGGCTCCACACGGTCGACGGCGTGGCACAGCTGGAGAAGGCCGCTGCCTCAGCTGGCGGCAGCCTCGTCGCCGTCTCAGCGAACCCGATCGACGCCCTCTGGGCCGATCGCCCTGCTCCGCCCATGGCGGCGGTGAAGGCGCATCCTGGCGCCTATGCCGGCGAGGATACGGCTTCCAAGCTCGAGCGCATCCGCAAGGCGCTCGAAGAGGCGAAGGTCGACGCGCTCGTCGTCTCCGACCCGCATGCGCTGGCCTGGACCTTCAATGTCCGCGGCGGCGATGTCGAGCATACACCGCTGCCGCTCGGCTATGCCATCGTGCCGCGCGAAGGCCGCCCGACGGTCTTCCTCGCGCCCGAGAAGATCACCAACGAGGCGGGCGACGCCATCGGCGCCGTCGGCGAGATCGCCCCGCCGGCTGCGCTCGAAAGCCAGTTGAAGAAGCTCGGCGCGGCTAAGGCCACGGTCAGGCTCGATTCCACGACCGCCGCCTCCGCGCTGGCGACGCTGATCCGCGAGGCCGGCGGTACGCCGGATGCCGGCGCCGACCCCACCGCACTGATGAAAGCGCGCAAGAACGCGGCGGAGCTCGCCGGCGCCCGCAACGCCCATCTGCGCGACGGCGCCGTGATGGCGAACTATCTCTCCTGGCTCGCCCGGGAGGCGCCGAAAGGCCGCTTGACCGAAATCGATGCGGTCGCTGCGCTGGAAAGCGAGCGGCTGAAGACCGGCCTGCTCAAGGACGTCTCCTTCACCACCATCGCCGGCGCCGGCCCCAATGCGGCCCTGCCGCATTACCGCGTCACGGAAGCCAGCAACCGGGTGATCGAGCCCGGCATCTTCCTGGTCGATTCCGGCGGGCAGTACGAGGACGGCACCACCGACATCACCCGCACCATCGTGATCGGCGAGCCCACGGCCGAGATGCGCGACCGCTACACCCGCGTGCTCAAGGGCCATGTCGCGATCTCGCGGCTGGTCTTCGTCAAGGGCACCTCGGGCGCGCAGCTCGACGCGTTCGCGCGGCTGCCGCTCTGGCAGGGCGGCTTCGACTTCGACCACGGCACCGGCCATGGCGTCGGCAGCTACCTCTCGGTGCATGAGGGGCCGCAGCGGCTCTCCAAGCTCGGCACCACGCCGCTGGAACCGGGGATGATCCTCTCCAACGAGCCCGGCTACTACAAGGAAGGCCATTACGGCATCCGCATCGAGAACCTGATCGTGGTCGAGGAGCGCCAGATCCCCGGTGGCGAACGCGCGATCTACGGCTTCGAGACGATTACCTGGTCCCCTTACGAGCGAGCGCTGATCGACACCGGGCTGCTCGATGCCGGCGAGATCGCCTGGATCGACGCCTATCACGCCAAGGTCTGGGGGAAGATCGGCCCGCTGGTCGAAGGCGAGGCGAAGAAATGGCTGGAGAATGCCTGCCGGCCGCTGTGATCAGCGTCTTCGACTAGGCCGAAAGGCTACCGCCGGCACGTAAGGGAAGCTCTAGACGCGAGGACACAACCCTGTAGTGTATTGGCAGGTTTCGCCTATCTGTTGCTTCAAAGCGAGATGAGGAGGAAGCTGCCATGCATCTGAAACTCGCATTGGCCTTTACGACCCTGTCGTTCTTCTCCACGCCGATAGAAGCCCAGGAAAGAACCGGCAGGGGCGGCGGCGACAGTGTTCAAGATGCCTGTCGAGAGGAGGCCCGCCGGGTCATCTACCCGGGCAGGACGGGCAGACAGAGCTTCGATCAGTTGCGCGAAATGCGTCGCGAATACGTTCGCGACTGCCGCCGGAGGGCGGGAGCGAGGTAGATGCTCGGGTCAAGCCCGAGCATGACGGTCACATCACCGCCCGGAACGCCACCACCGCCGCGACGCCCACCGCCACGACACCCAGCAGCGGCAGCCGCGTCGCGGCCAGCACCGTCACTGCCGCCGCGGCTGTCTCGGCCCAGCCGGTGGCGAGCGCGCTCGGCGCGATCACTGCGACCAGCACGGCCGGCGGAATCGCGTCGAAGGCGGCTTGCGCACGCGGCGACAGGTCGAGCCGCCCGGCCAGAGCAAGGCCGGCGACGCGCGTCCCATAGGTCACGATCGCCATGCCGAGGAAGGCGAGGAGATTGATTGGATCGACGCTCACGCCTTGGCCTCCTCGGTCACCGGCCGCTCATCCGCCCCGGCCGCGAGCCATGCCGCCAAGAGCCCGCAGACCGCGCCGGCCCCGACATGCCAGGGCGGCCCGGCCAGGCGATACGTCACCGCCGAGGCGATACCGGCCGCCGCGACAGTCCAGAACGTCACCCGCCCCTTCCAGAAGGCAGCGACGAGCGCGATGAACAGCGCCGTGAAGGCGAAATCGGCCCCCAGCCGCTTCGGATCCCCCAGCACCGCGCCGATGGTCGCGCCCAGCGTCGAGGTCATGAGCCAGGCCGAAACGAAGGGCACGACCATGGCGAACCAATAGGCCGGCGTGAGGCGATGCGTGCGGGCGCGCTTCTCGGCCAGCGCCCAGTTCTCATCGGCCATGTAGAACAGGCCCAGCAGCTTTTGCCCGCGGCTGAAGCCATCGAGCTTCGGCGCGAGCGAAGCGCCCATCAGGATATGGCGCGCATTGATCAGAAGCGTCGAGAAGACGAGCGCGGCGATCGGAGCCGGCGTCGTCCAGAGCTCCACCGCCGCAAACTGCGCCCCGCCCGCAAAGACCATCGCGCTCATCAGGAAGACTTCGAGCGGCGAAAGCCCCTTGCCGGCGGCGAGCGCCCCGAAGAGCAGGCCGATCGGAGCGGCCGCGACCATGGCCGGCCAGATGTCGTTCAGGCCACGCCTGATGTCGTCACGCATCGTGGACATGTCGGTTTTCTCTTGAGTGCTGGCCGGTCTCAGCCGGCATGCGCCGCGCGGAAGGCCCCGGGCGTGACCCCGAACCGGGCCTTGAAAGCGCGGGTGAGATGCGGCTGGTCGCAGAAGCCGGTCGCAGCCGCGACATCGCCCGGCATCTCGCCGCGCCGCAGCCGTTCCCGCGCCCGCCTGACCCGCACATCGACGAGATAGGCATGCGGCGTCAGCCCCGTTTCCTGCCGGAAGGCGCGGATGAGATGATGGCGCGGCAGGCCCGTCAGCCTCGCGAGATCGGCAAGCGAAAGATCTTCCTCATAGCGCGCCTCGAACAAGGCGCGCGCCTTCGCGACCGGCCCGGCTTCCGCCCCCACCGGGCGCACCGCGAGATCGGCATGGCGCGCGAGGCAGAGCGCGTAGAAACGCAGGAGCATCTCTTCGCCGGCCAACAGATCCTCGCCATCCTCGATGGCGCGATGCGCCGCGGCGAAAAGCGTCGCCCCCTCCGCATCCTCGACCAGCGGCTGCCGGAAGAACGGCGTGCCGACCATCTCCTGGCCACTGAGCGAGGCGGCCACCTCGCGGATCAGCCCGACCTCGGGATAGGTCATCCGGTAGCTGTAGCCCGGCCCATAGGGTTCGCCGTCATGGGTTTCGAGCGGATTGACGAAGGCGACATGGCCGGGGCGGGCATATTGCCGCTCGCCACGAATCCGGAAGGTCTCGCAGCCGGCCTCGATGATGCCGATCACATAGCTTTCATGCCGGTGCGGCGCATAGGCATGGCTACGGAAGGTCGCGGCGAGGCAATCCAGCCCGTCGAAGCGCGCAGCCGGGAACAGCTTCGCCCGCTCGCCGGCGACGAGCGGTTCCAGACCCAGTGTCTCGCCTTGAGTGACGGATTCCATGGCGGGAGCATAAACCCTCTCGCTCCGTCGCTGTCTTGAAGAAAAGTGATCGGGCGCATCACGCGCCCGATGGGTTTCGCTCCGATTTCCTGGCTCAGAGGGCGTGGGCCGCACCGCCCGCGCCAACCCGCTCCGGGCTCTTCGAGCCGAGCAGCAGCACACCGAACCCGCCGACCAGCGTCGCGACGGCGGCATAGGCGATCACGCCCAGCGTCCCGAAGCCCTCGACCAGAAGCCCGCCGAAGACCGCGCCGCTCGCGATCGCGACCTGGAATGCCGCGACAAGCAGGCCGCCAGCGGATTCCGCTTCTTCCACCGGAGCCACGCGGACCAGCCAAGTCTGGAAGCCCACCGGCAGCGCGCCGAAGGCGAAGCCCCAGAGTCCGACCGAAACGGCCGAAACGAGCGGTGATCCGCCTCTCAGGAGCAGGGCAAGCCCCGTCGCGGCGATCAACAGGGCCCCGAAGACGACGGAGGCCTTGGCGCTACGCGCGGTGATCGCGCCGCCTACGAGATTGCCGAAGAAGCCGCCGACGCCGAAGGCAAGCAGGACAAGCGAAATCGTCTCGACCGAAAGCCGCGGGATCTGCTCCAGGAATGGCCGGACATAGGTGAAGCCGGCGAAATGGCCGGAGATCACGACGACGATGCCGACCAGCACCAGCGCGATGCTCGGCCGCCCAAGCAGATTGACCAACGTGCGCAGATCGGGCGAGCCCCGCGCCGGCAGACGCGGCAACACCGCCATCTGGACCGCGAGCACGCCAACACCGATCAGCGCCACGATCCAGAACACCACGCGCCAGCCCAGCAGATTGCCGAGATAGGCGCCGATCGGCGCCGCACTGACCGTGGCTACGGAGACGCCCATGAAGATCAGCGACATCGCCTTGGGCAGGGCTTCCGGCGGCACGAGCCGCATCGCGATCGCCGCGACCATCGACCAGAAGGCGCCCAGCCCGATGCCGAGCAGAACGCGCGCGAAAAGCAGCGTCGTGAGGTCCGTGGCAAGCGCCGCCACCACGCTGGACAGGACGAGCAGGCTCGTCAGCGACCAGATCACGATGCGCCTGTCGATGCCGCGCGTAACGATCGCCGCGGCGAGGCCGGCGAGACCGGCGATCACCGCGGTTGCGGTCACCGCCTGGCCGGCCGCGCCGACCGAGACGCCGATATCGGCCGCCATCGGAGTGAGAAGGCTGGCCGGCAGGAATTCGGCCGTGACGAGACCGAAGACGCCGAGCGTCAATGAGACGACCGCGGCCCAGGCCGGCTTGTCGCGGACCTCATCCGCGAAATCGGCCGAGGCCTCGACAGGGTCGAGCGTTGCAGAAAAAGAATCTGACATGGGAGTCTCCACGAGGTTGCCGGAAGATGGGCGTGGCGCCGTGGAGTTTCCATGCTATATAATCCGCATTCCTTGACCATTCGTCCAAAGCGATCATGAACGCATCCGGCGACCATCTGACGGAAATGCTCCGGGGCCTCAGGTTGGACGGCGTCGATTACAGCCGCTGCCAGATGGCCGCGCCCTGGGGTGTCGCCTATCCGCAGAGCCGGGAGGCCTGTTTCCACTTCATCTCGCGCGGCGGCTGCTGGCTGAAGACGCCCGACGGCGAATGGATCGAGCTTCAAGACGGCGACGCCGTGCTGCTGCCACGCGGCGGCGGCCATGTGCTGGCGAGCTCGCCGGATGCTATCGCCTCCCCGCCCTGCAACTGCCGGGTGCGTGAAGCCTATGGAAACGTCTTCGACGTCGAGGGCGGCGGCAGTGGCGAGCATGTGCTGGTCTTCAACGGCCGCATGACCTTCAACGTCGATCTCGACCACCCGCTGCTGCGCCTGATGCCGGACATGATGCGGATGAGCGATTTCATCGCCAACGAGCCCGGCATCCCGCATCTGCTGGATGCGATGGGCCGGGAGGTCACGATGGACCGCGTCGGCGCCGGCGGCATTCTCGCGCGCCTCGCCGATGTCCTGGCCGCAGCCATCATACGCGCCTGGGTCGAGCGCGGCTGCGGCGCCGCCAAGGGCTGGGTCGCGGCGGCGCGCTGCCCGCAGATCGGCAAGGTTCTGGCGGCGATCCACGGCCATCCTGAGAACGACTGGACGGTCGAGAGCCTCGCGGAGCTGATGGGCGCCTCGCGCTCCGGCTTCGCCGAGCGCTTCGCGGAGGTCGTCGGCGAGACGCCCGCCCGCTATGTCGCGCAGGTCCGGATGCATCAGGCGCGGCAATGGCTCGCCCGCGACAAGCTCAGGATCGCGGTTGTGGCACAGCGCCTCGGCTATGAATCGGAAGCCTCGTTCAGCCGCGCATTCAAACGCATCACCGGTCAGGCCCCGAGCCAGGTGCGGGCGGCGGGCGAGGCTCCGCCCGTCGGCATGTTCACGCCGGTGGCGGCGGCCGAGTAGCAGAAACTCGAGCCGTCATTCCGGGGCTTCGCGCAGCGAAGAGCCCGGAACCCATGAACACGACATGCCTCACCAAGCTGCGCCGTCATTGCGAGGAGCGTCAGCGACGAAGCAATCCAGAGGGGCTAGGCAGAACGCTCGACCCGGTCCCCCTGGATTGCTTCGCTACGCTCGCAATGACGGCCTTTCCGAAAACGTCGTGTTCATGGGTTCCGGGCTCAGGCCTTCGGCCTGCCCCGGAATGACGGGTGGTCTCACCCACCCACCAGATCGAACCAGCCGGCCTCGTCGATCACCTCGACGCCGTGCTTTTGCGCGTCCTTGAGCTTGGAGCCGGCGCCCGGCCCGGCAACGAGCAGGTCCGTTTTCGAGGACACCGAGCCCGCGACCTTCGCGCCGAGCCGCTCGGCCATCGCCTTGGCCTCGTCGCGGGTCATCCGCTCCAGCGCGCCGGTGAAAACCACGATCTTGCCGGCGACGGGGCTAGCCGAGGCGACCGCCTCCAGCGGTTGCGGCTGGACCTCTCCGAGCAACCGGTCGAGCAGTTGCTCGTTATGCGGCTCGCCGAAGAACTCGACCAGCGCCTCGACCACGGTCGGCCCGACGCTGTCGATCGCATCGAGTTCCTGCCGCTCGGGCGAGGTCTCGTCGGCCGCCGTGATCCCGGCGGCGCGCAGCGCCTCGAAGGAACCATAGTGCCGCGCCAATAGCCGCGCGGTCGTCTCGCCGATATGGCGGATGCCGAGCCCGAAGATGAAGCGGTTGAGCGGCGGCCGGCGCCGATCCTCGATCGCATCGAAGAGCTTCTTGGCGCTGACAGCGCCGAAGCCTTCCTTGTCCTTGAGCTTCTTGAAATTGGTGCCGTCGCGCGTGGCCAGCGTGAAGATGTCGGCTGGCTCCCGCACGGGCAGGTCCGGATCACTATGGAAGAACTCGATCTGCTTGTCGCCGAGCCCGTCGATGTCCAGCGCATCGCGCGAGACGAAATGCTTCAGCCGCTCGACCGACTGCGCCGCGCAGATCAGGCCGCCGGTGCAGCGGCGCACCGCATCTTCCTTGCCGGTGCGCGGATTGATCTCACGCGTCGCATGGCTGTCGCAGACGGGGCAGCGCGTCGGGAACTCGTAAGGCTTCGAATCCGCCGGGCGCTTCGACAGATCGACCGCCTCGACGCGCGGGATCACATCGCCCGCGCGCTTCACCGTCACCGTATCGCCGATGCGGATGTCGACGCCGTCGCGGATCGGCAGGCCCTTGGAATCGAAGCCGCGGATATAGTCCTCGTTATGCAGCGTCGCATTCGTCACCACGACACCGCCGACCGTGACGGGCTTGAGTCGTGCCACAGGCGAGAGCGCCCCGGTGCGCCCGACCTGAATGTCGATGGCCTCGAGGATGGTCGTCGCCAGCTCCGCCGGGAACTTGTGCGCGATCGCCCAGCGCGGCGCCCGCGAGACGAAGCCGAGCCTGGCCTGTAGGGCAAGGTCGTCGACCTTGTAGACCACGCCGTCGATGTCGTAGCCCAGCGTCGCGCGCTGGCTCTCGATCAGCCGATACTGCGCCACCAGCTCCGCCACGCTCTCGCAGCGCTTCATCAGCGGGTTGGTGCGAAAACCCCAGCGCCCGAACGCTTCGACCACGCCCAGCTGCGTCGGCGCCGGCAGAACCGGCATGTCGCCCCAGGCATAAGCGAAGAAGCGCAAGGGCCGCGCGGCGGTGATGCTCGCGTCGAGCTGGCGTAGCGACCCGGCCGCGGCATTGCGCGGATTGGCGAATTCGGTCAGCCCCTTCTCGCGCTGGCGCTCGTTGATCGCGGCGAAATCGGCATGGCCGAGATAAACCTCGCCACGCACCTCGGCGATCTCCGGCACGTCCGGCCCCGCGAGGCTCTGCGGAATCTCCGAGATGGTGCGGGCATTGACCGTGACGTCCTCGCCCTCCTCACCATCGCCCCGCGTTGCCGCCGAGACGAGCTCGCCCTTTTCATAGCGCAGCGAGAGCGAAAGCCCGTCGATCTTTGGCTCGGCGGTGAGAGCGATGCCGCCCTCCTCCTCCTTGCGGCCGAGGAAGCGATAGACGCGCGCCACGAACTCGGCGACGGCCTCGTCGGTAAAGGCGTTGTCGAGCGAGAGCATCGGCACGCGATGCCTGATCTTGGCGAATTTGCCGGCGGGCTTGGCGCCGACCGCGCCGCTGACGCCGCCGGCCTCCTTCAGTTCCGGAAACGCCTCCTCCAGCGCCACCAGCCGCCGACGCTTCGCGTCATAGGCGGCATCGTCCATGACCGGCTGGTCTTCCTGGAAATAGGCGTCGTTCGCCGCCTGCACCTCGGCGGCGAGGCGCTTGTGCTCGAGCTTCGCCTTGCGCGGCGTGAGGTCTGCGACGGGCGTGGAGTCGGTTTCGCTCATGGCCCTTCATTAGGCGAGATAGCGCTGCCGAGAAAGGTCAGGAGTCCCTTGCGAGCCCTCGTCCTTCGAGACACCGCCCCGTGGCTCTCATGGCTCAAGAAGGCTTGAGACGAAGCCCCGCGACAAAGGCCAATTCCGCGCTATAATCGGATGACTGGGAATGGGAAGCTCGACGCCACAGGCCGTTGACGCCAGGAACAGGTCGACAGCCCTTGGCGGACCGGGCCGGAACCGGGAGATACGCCATGGCCGACAGCACCTTCCACGACGTCGCCTCGATCGCACCGCCGCGGATTCGCAGCATAACCCCGCATGACCTGATCGATGCGCTCCGGCTCGGCTGGGAGGATTTCCTGGCGCAGCCGAGCCACCTCGTCTTCATCGCCTTGATCTATCCCATCGCTGGCGTCCTGCTGGCCCAGCTCACCGTGAGCTACAATATCTTCCCCCTGCTCTTCCCGCTGCTCTCGGGTTTTGCGCTGATCGGCCCCTTCGCGGCGATCGGGCTCTACGAGGTCAGCCGCCGGCGCGAACGGGGCATGGATTCCTCCTGGCTCCACGCGCTCGATGTGCTGCGCTCGCGCTCGATCAAGGAGGTCTTTCTGCTCGGCGCCATGCTGACGGGGCTCTTCCTGTTCTGGCTGTTCGCGGCCTGGTACATCTACCGCACGATCCTTGACCTTCCGGCCGAGGTCTCGTCCGCCGATTTCCTGCACGCCGTCTTCACCACGTCGGATGGCTGGATCATGATCGTCATCGGCAACGCGATCGGGCTGCTCTGCGCGATCCTCGCCTTCTCGATCTCGGTGGTGTCCTTCCCGCTGATCATCGACCGGCATGTCGACGCGCCGACCGCGATCCGCACCTCGATCGCCGCCGTCGAGGCCAATCCGCGCGTGATGATGTATTGGGGCCTGATGGTGACGGGCCTGCTCGTGCTCGGCTGCCTGCCGGTGCTGGTCGGGCTCGTCGTGGTGATGCCGGTGCTCGGCCACGCGACCTGGCATCTCTATCGCAAGGTCGTGGCCTGAGGCTTCACCACGGCCATCTGCGGGCGCCGCGGAGCGGCGCCCGGGAACTTTTGCCCCCTGCCTGCCGTTCACCCCCCGAAAAATCGAGCCTTTCGGCTCTCAGACCAGGGGGTTTTCATGAACAACATTATCTATCTGGTCGGCCTGATCGTGGTCGTGCTTGCCATCCTCTCCTTCCTCGGCCTGCGCTGAGGCGGGAGTTCACGCGTCATTGCGAGGAGCAAAGCGACGAAGCAATCCAGCGGGACCGGGTGAGACGTTCAGCCTGCCCCTCTGGATTGCTTCGCTATGCTCGCAATGACGTGTGCGGCGGCCAAACGGCTCAGCCGCGCCGGGGCTTGCCCTTTCCGAAAGGCTTGCCGCCGCCGGCGGGGCGACCACCATCCTGGCGCTCCGGCTTGCCGGCGAAGGGCTTTCCCTTCCCTGCAAACGGCTTCTTGAAACCGCCACCCGGCTTGCCATCGTCGCGGCGTGGACGATCATCGTCGCGCTGGGGCCGGCCCGCCCCGTGATAGGGCTTGCGGTCGTCGCCGCGATGCTCGCGCTCTCCGCCATCCTTCGGCGGGAAACGCTTGCGCGGTCCGGTCTCGCCGGTAGCGCCCGCCGGATCCCAGTTCTTGCGCGGCGCAGCGGGGCGCTCGGACTTGTCGGAGAAGGACTTGGCCGGGCGGCGCTCCGCCTCGGAGGTCGGCTCGATGGTGATCCGGTCGCGATCGGGCACCTTGGCGGATTCATAGAAGCGGTCGGCCACATCGGCATCGATCTCGACCTTGGTCTCGCGGTCGAAGATGCGGATCGCGCCGACCTCGTCGCGCGTGATCCGGCCGCGGCGGCAGAGCATCGGCAGCAGCTGGCGCGGATCTGCGCCCTGCTTGCGGCCGATATCGAGCCGGAACCAGACCGTCTCGCCGCGCGGACCCGCAGGCTTGCGCGGCCGCTCGCCTTCCTCACCCTCGTCGCGACCGGCGCCAAACGGCCTGCGCTTGGTGGCATAATCTTCGCTCGAGCGAACGGGCTTGCGCTCGTCGCGGCCAAAGCCCGGATCGCCGGCCTCCTCGCCCGCCGGCAGGCGCGCGCGGTAGAGCCTGACCAGAGCAGCGGCGATCTCGCGCGCCTCCCGGCCCGCCATCAGCGCCTCGATCATCCCGACATCGTCTTCGCCGATCTCACCGCTCAGCATCGGGTCGGAGAGCAGGCGCTCCTGATCGAGCGCACGAATCTCCTCGGCCGTCGGCGGGCCGATCCATTCGGCCTCGACCCGGCCTTCCATCAGGAGCCGCTCAGCCTTCCGCCGGCGCGACTGCGGCACCAGCAGGACACTCGTGCCCTTCTTGCCGGCGCGTCCGGTCCGGCCCGAGCGATGCTGCATCACCTCGGAATCGTTCGGCAGCTCAGCGTGGATGACGAGGTCGAGCCCCGGCAGGTCGATGCCGCGCGCGGCGACATCGGTTGCGACGCAGACTCGCGCCCGGCCGTCGCGCAACGCCTGCAGCGCGGCGTTACGCTCGTTCTGGCCGAGCTCGCCCGACAATGCGACGGCAGCGAAGCCCCGCTCCAGCAGGATCGCCTCGAGATGGCGCACAGCGTTGCGCGTGTTGCAGAAAACGAGCGAGACCGGGGCATCATGGAAGCGCAGCAGGTTGACGACCGCGAGCTCCGCTTCCTTCGGATAGACGCGCACGGCCTTGTAGGCGATGTCGGCATGGCCGCGCCGCGCCGCTTCCACCTCGATGCGCAGCGCGTCGTGTTGATAGCTTTGCGCGAGCTGGACGATGGCCTTCGGGAAGGTGGCCGAGAACAGCAGGCTGCGCCGCCCCTCGGGGGTCGTCTTCAGGATGAATTCGAGATCGTCGCGGAAGCCGAGATCGAGCATCTCATCGGCCTCGTCGAGGACGACGGCCTTCAGCTCCGAGACATCGAGGCGGCGGCGCTCGATATGGTCGCGCAGGCGACCGGGCGTGCCGACGACGATATGCGCGCCCTCACCGAGCAGCATTGCCTCGCGACGCGGGTCCATGCCGCCGACGCAGGAGATCACCCGCGCTCCGGTCTGGGCATAGAGCCAGGCGAGTTCGCGCTGGACCTGGAGCGCGAGTTCGCGCGTCGGCGCGATGATCAGCGCCAGCGGCGCAGCGGCCGGGCCGAGCCGTTCCGCGCTGCCCAGCAAGGTCTCACCAATGGCGAGCCCGTAGGCGATGGTCTTGCCGGAGCCTGTCTGCGAGGAGACGAGCAGGTCGCGCCCACGGGCACGCTCCTCCAGCACGGCGCTCTGCACCGGGGTCGGCTCGGAATAATTGCGGTCGGCGAGCGCGCGCGCGAGCGGCGGGCTCGTAAGAGAAAAGGACATGGAAAGGCCTGGACCTGCGGCTCGGAACGCGAAACGTCGCGAAACTGGGTGACGGGAAAGTGGCGCGGACGACGCCTGCAAGCCGTCAATCGAAAGCGGCTCATAGAGCAAACCGCGTGAAAAGGAAATGGAGGAAGCACGCAGCCCGTGCAGGGCCGCTCCCTTCCGGCCAGCGTTGCCGGTCCGCGATGCCTCCGGCTACCCCAGCGACGGATAGGAGAAGCCCGGATGAGCGCGCAATCATACCGTTTCGGCGAATACGACGTCACGATCTTGCTCGACGGCACTTTCGAGGGATCTTCGGACCTCATCGCGCATCGAGACGGCGAGACCGCACGCGCCGAGGCCATCGCCCGCTTCGGCCAGCCGAAGATCAGCATCGACGTGAACTGCTTCCTGCTGCGCGGCGCGAACGGCGTCACGCTCGTCGACGCCGGCACCGGCTCGGCCTGGGGCCCCGGGCTCGGCCATGCCCGCGCCGCGCTGGCGGCGGCCGGCATCGGCACGGAGCAGGTCGACCGCGTGCTGATGACCCATCTCCACGGCGACCACGCGCTCGGCCTGTTCGACGGCGAGGAGCCCTGGCTTCCCAAGGCCGAGATCATCGTCCCGCAGGCCGATCTGGCCTATTACAGCGATGAGGCCAAGCGCGCGGCGACGCCGAAGGCCCGGCAGGGCGGCTTCGATATCGCCGCGACCTTGCAGCGGCTCTATTCCGGCCGCATCCGGACGGTCGGGCCGGGCACCGTCCTGCCCGGCATCGAATTGCTGCCCCTGCCCGGCCATAGCTTCGGGCACAGTGGCTACCTGATCGGCGAAAGTGAGCAAGCCCTGCTGATCTGGGGCGACGCGCTGCATCTTTCCGAGCTGCAGGCGGCAGACCCCGATATCGGCCTGATCTTCGATCTCGATGCTGTGCGGGCCGCCGGCACGCGTCGGGACATTCTGGACCGTGCCGCCACCGCAGGCTGGACCGTCGCGGGTGGACATATCCATCGCTTCAACCGGGTCAGCCGTCAGGGCACCGGTTACAAGCTGACGCCGGCCGGCTGATCAGGCGCGCAAGCCCGCAGCCTGCAGCAGGCGCCCGGCTGCTGCCCGCGCCTCTTCCGTGATCGAAGCGCCGGCGAGCATGCGCGCGATCTCCTCGCGGCGGGTCTGGTCGACGAGCGGCGTCACGCGCGTGACGGTGCGCGAGGCCTCGCCCTCTCCGGCCGATTTCGCGATCAGGAAATGCTGCCCGGCCTTGGCCGCGACCTGCGGCGCATGGGTCACCGAGATCACCTGGACCCGTCCGGCCAGCCGCGCCAGCCGCTCGCCGATTGCATCGGCCACCGCGCCGCCGACGCCCGTGTCGATCTCGTCGAAGACCAGTGTCGGGGCCGAGCCGCGCTCGGCCAGCACGACCTTCAGCGCCAGCATGAAGCGCGAGAGTTCGCCGCCGGAGGCGACCTTCATCATCGGACCCGGCCGCGTGCCCGGGTTGGTCTCGACCCAGAACTCGACGCGGTCGAAGCCCTCGGGCCCGCGCGCGGTTTCGTCGCTCTCGATGCGGGTAATGAAGCGCGCGCGCTCCAGCTTGAGCGGCGGCAGCTCGGCCTTCACCGCGGCATCGAGCCGGGCCGCAGCAGCCTTGCGCGCCTCGGACAGCGCCTGCGCCTGCTTGAGATAGGCGTCCTCGGCTTCCTTCAGCTCGGCTTCGAGCTTCGCGAGGGAAGACTCGCTTTCGTCCAGCGCGGCGAGGTCCTCCGCCATGGTCGCGGCCAGCACTGGAAGCCCCTCGACCGGCACGTCGTATTTGCGGCCAGCGGCGCGGAGGGCGAAAAGCCGCTCCTCGATACGCTCCTGCTCGCGCGGATCATATTCGGCTGCGCGCATCGCGGCGGCGAGTGCCTCGCCAGCCTCCTCCAGCGCGACGAGCGCCGTGTTGAGCGCGGCGAGCGACGGATCGACCAGGCCGGGGGCCTGTGCTGCCCGGCGTTCCAACCGACGCAGCACGGCAGCGAGCGCCGGCACCGGCGAGGCCTGGCCGCCGACCGCGTCATGCGCGTCGATCAGGTCGCGCGCCACCTTCTCCGCCTGCATCATCGCCTGGCGTGTGGCGGCGAGCGCATCCTCCTCGCCCGGCTGCGGCGCGAGCTTGCCGAGTTCCTCGACGGCATGGCGCAGGAAATCGGCCTCCTTGCGCGCAGCTTCGACCCGCATGCGCTGCGACTGCAGGGCCTGCCGCGCCTTCTTCAAGATCTCGCTGGTCGCGGAAACCGCCTCCGACTGCCGCTCCAGCCCACCGAAGCCATCGAGGATGGTGCGATGCTGAGCCGGATCGGTCAGGGCGCGGTCGTCATGTTGGCCGTGGATCTCGACGATGGCCGCGCCAACCATGCGTAGAATCTGCACCGAGACCGGCTGATCGTTGATGAAGGCGCGGGTGCGCCCATCGGCATATTGCACCCGGCGCAGGATGAGATCGCCGTCGGTGTCGATCTCCTGCGCCTGCGCCAGCCGCCGCGCCGCATGATCGAGCGGCAGATCGAAGACGGCGCTGACCTGGCCCTGCGCCTCGCCATGGCGCACAAGCGAGCCATCGCCGCGCCCGCCGAGTGCCAGCGCGAAGCCGTCGAGCAGGATCGACTTGCCCGCGCCTGTCTCGCCGGTGAGCACCGAGAGCCCATCGCGGAAGCTCAGGTCGAGCCGGTCGATCAGGACGATGTCGCGGATGGAGAGCTGGGCGAGCATCGACGCTCAGCTCGCTTCAGGAAGCCGGCAGAGTGGATCGGGGCCCGTCATGACTCCAGACCCCTACGCTGTCAGAGGCCGCCGAACCCGAGGAGGCCGGTCACCCCGCGCTGGAAGCCCTGGAAGGCGCGGCTGATATAGGAGCCACGATCTTCACGCGGCTCGAGGCCGCCGCTCTGCAGCAGCTTGTAAGAGTCCTTGTACCAAGGGCTGTCCGGGAAGTTGTGCCCGAGCACCGCGGCGGCGGTCTGCGCCTCGTTGGTGATACCCAACGCCATATAGGCCTCGGAAAGGCGCATCAGCGCTTCCTCGACATGGCGGGTGGTCTGGTACTTGATGATGACCTCGCGGAAGCGGTTTACCGCCGCGGTGTAATTGCGCTTCTCCAGATAGTAGCGCCCGACATTCATCTCCTTGCCGGCGAGCTGGTCGCGCGCCACCAGGAGCTTCTCCTTGGCGTCGAGCGCGTATTCCGACTTCGGATAGCGGGCGAGCAGTTCTTCGAAAGCCTGGATCGCCTGGCCAGTCCGCTCCTGATCGCGCGTCGTGTCCGGGATCTGGTTGAAGTAGGACATCGCCATGATGTACTGGGCGTAGGCCGCGTCCGGGCTCGCCGGGTTCTGCGCGATGAAGCGCTTCGAGGCGGTGATCGCCTCTTCCCACTTGCTGGCCTGGAAATTCGTATAGGCCGTCATCAGCAGGCCCTTGCGGGCGTAGGGCGAGAACGGCGCCGACTTGTCGATGTCGTCGAAGCGCTTGGCCGCGCCTTCGCTGTCGCCGTTCTGCAGGCGCGCGAGACCCTCGTTATAGAGCTTGTCGGCCGGCTCCGGCGGGGTCAGGTCGGGCTTGTAGACTTCCGGCTTGTCGAACGGATTGAGCGAGGACAGCGTATCGCAGCCGCCAAGCAGCATGGCGGCGCCGAGCGCCAGGGCAATGCCCTTGCGCGCAGAAGAACCGCGATGGGTTGCCGGAAGGCCTTGCCGCGTCACGTTCACGTCGTCCGTCCTCTTGTCGCTCGTCCCAGGAGCCGGATTCGTAAATCCGTCCCTCATGCTCTGGCTTACGGGAAGCATGCCTTACCTCAGACGCCTTGCACGCGCCACTGCCGAAAGCCGGTTACGCCCCGATTCCGCGCTCCTGCGGCATCTCGGACAGAAACCGGGCGATTGGAAGGCAAAAAGGCGTCCGGCCGGGACTTGTCCAGCCGAAAGACGCCGGGCTCGCAGCAGGGCTCAGTGCACGTCCGGAGCGTAGGCGGCCGGGGCCATCTGCATGGCGCGCGGCACGGCGAAAGCCGGCTCGGACTCGACGATCGCGAAATTGGCGCGGTCGGCGAAAAGCGCTTCCAGAATGCGGACGTTCATACGGTGACCGCCGCAATAGGAGCGGAACTCGCCGATAATCGGATAGCCGGCGAGCGCGAGATCGCCGATCGCGTCGAGCACCTTGTGGCGCACGAACTCGTCGCCGTAGCGCAGGCCCTCCGGGTTGATGACCTTGTCCTCGCCGATCGCGACGGTGTTCTCAAGCGAGGCGCCGAGCGCGAAGCCCGCCTTCCAGAGCTGCTCGACATCGCGCATGAAGCCGAAGGTGCGGGCCTTCGAGATCTCGCTGGCATAGGCCTTGGCTTCGAGATCGAAAACCTTGCGCTGGCGGCCGATCACGGCGGTGTCGAAATCGATCTCGACATCGAGGCGGAAGCCCTTCTCCGCCGGCATCAGCTCGGCGAAGGCGCGGCCCTGCTCGATGCGGACCGGCTGGAGAACCTTGAGATAGCGGCGGGCGGCACCAAGCGTGACGAGGCCGGTTGCCTCGATCGCGGCGACGAATTCGGTGGCGCTGCCGTCCATGATCGGCATCTCGGGTCCGTCGATCTCGACGAGCACGTTGTCGAGGCCCAGCCCCGAGCAGGCCGACATCAGATGCTCAATGGTCGAGACGGAAGCGGAGCTGCGGTCGCCGATGACAGTGCAGAGCTCGGTGGCGCTGACCTTGGTGTGCTTGGCGTGGATCAGCTGGGGCGGCATGCCATCGATGCCGGTGCGCAGGAAGACCACGCCGGAATTGGCGCTGGAAGGCTTCAGGCAGATGCTTGCGGGAGCTCCGGAGTGGACGCCGATCCCGGTCAGGGTTACGGCCGCCCGCAGGGTCGTCTGCCGATCGAAGCTCATGAGTTATCCAATCCTGATCGAAGGCTGTTCCGGTCCGCTCTCGCGGCGGCGACCGGCCTGCGATTTCGTCCAAGTCAGAACGGAGCAACCTTTGGTGAGGCCATCCGCTTGACGGGTTGGAACATAAGCCCTTGCAGCATTCACTCAAAATCACGCTTTCTTTCGCTGTGTTACAACGGAAAGCCAGCGGACCAACCCTTATAACGGGCTGAAATATAACGATTTCTTAATGCGAGAAGCCCCGCCGCGGGTGACCGCGGCGGGGCCTGTTACAGAACCGTCATTAACCTGGTTTGCTCAGTTTGCCTGCCGACGCAGGAAAGCCGGAATCTCCAGATGGTCTTCCTCGCTGCTGCGATTCGGAGCAGCACGACCATGCGGATCGAGCTGTCCCTGGGCCGGGCGCGAGACCGGCTGAGCCGGGCGGCGCATGTACTCGGCGTGGGCGGCGCTCGGAGGAGCGGCGGCGGGAATCGCCGGCGGCTGCGGGGCGTGACGAACCGGCGCGTGATGCGCCTCGGCCTCCTCCTCGTCCTTGCGGCCGAAGCCGACCGAGGCGAGGCGCTGCATCAGCGACATGCGTTTCTGCTCGACGGCGTTCGGCGGCAGCGGCGCGGGCTGCGCACCGCGCTGCGCGGCGAGCTGGGCCTGGCCCGGAGCCGGCAGATCCTCGACGCGCGGCATGCGGGTCGGGCGCATGGCGCGCTCTGCCACCGGCGGAATGAAGCTGTCATCAAGGTCGAGGCTGGGCTCGGGCGCCATCATCGGGGCCGGAGCCGGGGCAGCAGCCATCACCTGGCGCGGCGGCTGCACCGGCTCGATGCGGATGTCCTGCACGGCCGGCATGGGCTCGGGCTGCGGCGCGTAACGAGCCGTCTCGACGACCGGCGCGGGCGCCGGAGCCTGGGCGATGGGAGCGGCAGGACGCTGGGCGGCAGCGCTGCGCAGGCGCGCCTCCTGCTTCAGACGCTCGGCGACCTGTGCGATGCGGGCTTCGGTCTCATCGGCCTCGCCCACCTGGGAGATCGGCTTGTCGATGCCGGTCGCGACGACGGAGACGCGCACCGTGCCTTCGAGCGATTCGTCGAAGGTCGCGCCGACGATGATGTTGGCCTCGGAGTCGACCTCCTCGCGGATGCGGGTGGCGGCCTCGTCGACCTCGTAGAGCTTCATGTCGCGCCCGCCGGTGATCGAGATCAGCAGGCCGCGCGCGCCCTTCATCGAGACGTCGTCGAGCAGCGGGTTGTTGATCGCGGCCTGGGCCGCGGTCAGCGCGCGCTTCTCGCCCTGCGCCTCGCCGGTGCCCATCATCGCCTTGCCCATGCCGCGCATCACGGCGCGCACGTCGGCGAAGTCGAGGTTGATCAGGCCGGGGCGTACCATCAGGTCGGTGATGCACGCGACGCCGGAATAGAGCACCTGGTCGGCCATGCCGAAGGCATCCGCAAAGCCCGTGGTCTCGTTGGCGACGCGGAACAGGTTCTGGTTCGGGATGACGATGAGCGTGTCGACCGCCTCGTTGAGCTCGCCGATGCCGGCTTCCGCCATGCGCATGCGGCGCTGGCCTTCGAACTGGAAGGGCTTGGTGACGACCCCGACGGTCAGGATGCCCATGTCGCGGGCAACGCGAGCAATCGCAGGCGCAGCGCCCGTGCCGGTGCCGCCGCCCATGCCGGCGGTGATGAAGACCATATGCGCGCCCGCCAGATGATCACGGATCTCGTCGATGACCTCTTCCGCCGCGGCGCGGCCGACTTCCGGCTGCGAACCGGCGCCGAGACCCTCGGTGACCTGCAGGCCCATCTGGATGATGCGCGGGGCGCGCGACAGCGCCAGAGCCTGGGCATCGGTGTTGGCACAGACGAAATCGACCCCGTCGAGGCCGGCCTCGATCATGTTGTTGACCGCATTGCCGCCCGCGCCACCGACGCCGAAAACCGTGATCCGGGGCTTCAGTTCCCGGATGTCCGGGGCTTGCAGATTCATCGCCATGATTGCCTCTTTATGATCCTTTGTCCGGCGCCTGGCGGGAGCCGTCCCGATTGCTACGTTTGACGCCGTGGCCCCTGAGGGGCCGGTACTCACTCAAAACTGGAGCATGATTCTCATCGTGCTCAGAAACTGTCCTTCAGCCACCGCCCGACCCGCGAGAAGTAGCCATCCGTGCCGGTCGCGAAGTAGCTCGCACCGGCCGCACGCGGCTCGAAATGCTCGACATGGGCGACCTGCGGATAGACCAGCAGGCCGACCGCTGCCGCGAAGGCCGGGCCCTTGCCCGCTTCCGGCAATCCCTTGATCCCGAGTGGCCGGCCGGTGCGGACCTGCCCACCGAGAACTCGGCGCGCCACCTCCGGCAGACCGGTGAGCTGGCAGGCGCCGCCCGTCAGCACGACGCGTCGCCCGGCCTGGGCCGAGAAGCCGGCATTCGCCAGCCGGTCGCGCACCAGTTCGAGGATCTCCTCGACGCGCGGCTTGATGATCCGCACGAGCTGCGACTTCGGCAGATGGTTGGGCGTGTCGCGCTCGTCGTCGTCGACCTGCGGCACGGCGATCATGTCGCGCTCGTCGGAAGCGCTGGAGATGCAGGAGCCGTGCAGCGTCTTCAGCCGCTCAGCTGCCGAGACCCGCGTCGAGAGGCCGCGCGCCACGTCCATGGTGATGTGGTTGCCACCGACAGCAATCGCATCGGCATGGACGAGATGCCCGCCGGAGAAGACGCCGAGGCTGGTGCTGCCGCCGCCGAGATCGACCACGACGACGCCCATCTCGGCTTCGTCATCGACCAGGACCGAAAGGCCGGAGGCGTAGGGGCTCGCGACCACCGCCTCGACCTCGAGATGGCAGCGCTCGACCGCCAGCATGACGTTGCGCGCCGCCGCCGCTTCGCTGGCGACGACATGCATGTCGACGGAGAGCTTGCCGCCGATCAGCCCGCGCGGATCGAGCACGCCGGGCACGCCGTCCAGCGCATAACCGGTCGGCAGCGCATGGAGTACGGCCTTGCCAGGGCGGATCGCATGGGTCGCGGCGGTGGCGAGCACGCGCTTGATATCGCCATCGCCGACCGAGCCGGAACGGAGATCGACGCTCGCCGCATAGTGCTGCGAGCCGATGCGCCCGCCGGTCAGGTTGACGATGACCGACTGCACCTCGACCTTGGCCATGCGCTCGGCCGCGTCGACCGCAGCGCGGATGGCGCGCTCGGCGCTTTCCAGATCGATGATCGCGCCGCCCTTGAGGCCGAGCGAGCGCTGATGGCCGATGCCGATGATGCGGCAGACATGGGTGCGTCCGCGCAGCCGCTCATTGGCCTCGGCGGGCGAGAGTTCCGCGATCAGGCAGACGACCTTGCTCGTGCCGATGTCGAGAATCGACAAGGTCGCGCTCTTGCGCGACGAGAGGGGACGCATGCGGGGCGTCAGGCCCTGGGAGGTCAGGTGGTTCATGCCTCCCCTCCCTTCTTCTTGCCGGTCTTGCTCTTGAGCATCTCGGCGCGGGCGGCCGCCGCCTCCTCTGAAAGGCGCATCACCACGCGGTCGGGCTGGCGCAGGTCGATGGCGAGCACGTCCTTGTCGAGGATGCGGGCATCGCTCTCCAGCGAGACGAGGCGCTGCAGCGCAGCTTCCGGTTTAACCTCCGGCAGGCGCACATCCATGCCGTTGTCGAGCTTCAGGTTCCAGCGCCGGCCGGAGACCAGCGTCGCGGCGCGGATATGCTTGGCGAAATCGCCGGCCTGGCCGAGCAGCTTCAGATACTCGCCAGCGCGGATATTGGCGTCCTTGCCGACGACCAGCGGCAGATAGGCGAAGCGACCATCATCCATCTTGTCGATCACCGTCCCATCGGCCGCGATCACGAACAGCTCGCCCTTCACCTGCCAGAGCGCATAGGGCTCGCGCTCGGTGAGCGAGATCGAGACCTCGCCCGGATAGAGCTTGCGCACGGCCGCCTCGCGAATCAGCGGCGTGGCCTCGAGCTGCTTGCGGGCTTCATCCGCGTCGAAGAAGACGAGCGAGGTCTTCGAATCGAGGCCGGCAGCGACCAGCACCTCCTGCTCGGAAAGCCCCGACAGCCCGGTGATGGTGACACGCTCGATGCCGAAGCCGAGCACGCGCGCCAGCATGTGGCGCGGCTCGCCATACTGATCCTGCATCGCCTGCCAATGGCCGCCGAGGACGAAGCCGGAGCCTATGCTGAGCGCGAGAAAACCGAGGGTGAGCCAGCTGCCGAGACCCTGCGGCAGGCGCTGTGCCAGCGGCAAAGCGATGGCGCTGCGCCGCGAGCGACGCAGCAGCCAGCGACCCTGCCGCTCCCCGACGAGAAGCTGCGGGCCGGCATGCGGGACCGGGAGGCGCGAGGCGGATTTCGCCGTCACCGCTTTCACCGATCGAGGGAGGCGTCCTCCACCATCCATTTGACGAGCTCACCGAAATTCAGGCCCGCATGGGCTGCCAATTCGGGCATCAGGCTGGTTTCGGTCATCCCGGGCTGCTTATTGATCTCCAGCCGGACGAGCGGTCGGTCTCGTCGTCCTGTCGGAACTCAAATCTGCTGACGCCCCGGCACCCGATTGCTTGATGCGCCGTTAACGCCACTCTTCGATCTGCTGGTAAATTTTTGGTAAAGTTTGAGCTAACGGCGTGTGGATCCGACCGTCTTTCGCATGCACGACACCGTCCTCGCAGGCGGCGTGCATTTCGGTCACACTCGGCGCCGGCCGTCATCGCGAGCGCAACGAAGCAATCCAGGGTGACTGGGCTGAGCGCTTCTACGCGGCCCCCCTGGATTGCCTCGTCGCTTCGCTCCCCGCAATGACGGGAAACGACCTCTAAGCAGCCGGCAGCCCGAGCCGCTTGATCTCCCATTGCAGCTCGAAGCCGGAATTGTCCTTCACCCGGCGGCGCACTTCCTCGCCGAGCCCCTCGACATCGGCAGCCGTGGCGCCGCCGGTGTTGATCAGGAAGTTGCAATGCATCTCGGAGACCTGCGCCCCACCGATGCGTAGCCCGCGGCAGCCGGCTGCATCGATCAGTTGCCAGGCCTTGCCGCCGTCCGGGTTCTTGAAGGTCGAGCCGCCGGTGCGTTCCTTGATCGGCTGCGCCGCCTCGCGGGCCTGCGTCACCCGGTCCATCTCGGCCTGGATCGCCTCGCGCTCGCCCGGCCGACCCTGGAAGAGCGCAGAGGTGAAGATGATGTCGCGGGTCGCGTCCGCGCTGTTGCGATAGGTGAAGCCCATATCGGCGTGGGACAGCGTGACGAGCTCGCCCTTGCGGGTGACGCCACGCGCCTCGACCAGCACATCGGTCGTCTCGCCGCCATGGGCGCCGGCATTCATGCGCAGCGCCCCGCCGATCGAGCCGGGAATGCCGCGATAGAAGGCGAGCCCGTCGAGCGAGGCATCGGCGGCAGCGCGCGCGACCTTCACATCCGGCGCCGCTGTGCCGGCGCGAAGCCTGTCATCCGGCTCGACCGAGATCTCGGCGAAGCCCTTGCCGCCGAGCCGGATCACCACGCCGGGAATGCCACCGTCGCGCACGATCAGGTTGGAGCCGAGCCCGATCACCGTGACCGGGATGTCCGCCGGCAGCTTCGACAGAAAATAAGCAAGGTCTTCCTCGTCGGCGGGCGTGAACAGCACCTGCGCCGGTCCACCGACGCGGAACCAGGTCACACCGGCGAGGTCCTGATTCGCGAGAAGCCGTCCGCGCAGCTCAGGCGCCGCAGCGCGGAGATCGGGAGTGATGTCGGGAAAGGGCATCTGGCTAACCGCGCGTCTCCTTCTCCCCTAGGGGGAGAAGGTGGCCCGGCGTAGCCGGGTCGGATGAGGGAAGCCCAGCGAGGTCGAGACGGCTCGCGATCTCGCGCAGGACGAATTCGAGGTTTCCTAGCACGCGTTCATTGGAGAAGCGCAAGACCCGATAGCCTTCGCGCTGCAGAAAAGCAGAACGGATGGCGTCTTTGGTTCGCGCCTCGATGCTTTCATGCGGCTCGCCGTCAAGCTCCACGATGAGCTTGTGCTCGAAGCAGCAGAAGTCCGCGATGAAGGGACCGATCGCCATCTGGCGCTTGAACTTGACGCCGGCGAAGCGCCGGTTGCGAACGGCCTGCCAGAAGAGCACCTCGGCGCGAGTCGGTTCCTGCCGCTGATCGCGAGCGAAATCGCGTGTCCGGGACGAATTCTTCCGCTCCAACGTTGCGCCCCTTGATCGAGCAGGCGCGATGCCCCTCTCCCCTCGGGGGAGAAGGCGGCCTGACCGAGTCAGGTCGGATGAGGGAAGAACAGCGCTTCACTGCCCTCATCCGTCTGCTCCGCAGACACCTTCTCCCCCGAGGGGAGAAGGATTCAAGAGCGCCTCGCCAAACTAGCCCAGCGCCGCGAGCTCTCCCGGCAGCGCATAGGCCCATTGCGTGATGTTGCCGGCGCCGAGGCAGACGACGTAGTCGCCGGGTCCCGCCAGTTCCGCCACCATGCCGGCGAGCTTGTCCGGTCCCTCCAGCGCCAGCGCATGGCGATGGCCCCGCGCCTTGATGCCGGCGATGAGCGAATCGCGGTCGGCGCCCGGGATCGGAGCCTCGCCCGCCGCATAGGTATCGGCCACGATCACCGTGTCGGCATCGTTGAAGCAGGCGGCGAAATCATCGAACAGGCTGGAGAGGCGCGTATAGCGATGCGGCTGGACGATCGCGATGACCTTGCCCTTGGTCGAGGCACGAGCCGCCTTTAAAACGGCTGCGATCTCTACCGGGTGATGGCCGTAATCGTCGAAGATCAGCGCGCCCTTCCACTCGCCGGTCTTGGTGAAGCGGCGCTTGACGCCGCCGAAGCCGGCCAGAGCCTCCCGGATGCGCTCGACCGGCACGCCGAGATCATAGGCGACCGCGATCGCGGCCGTAGCGTTGAGCGCGTTGTGATGGCCCGGCATCGGCATCAAGAGATCACGGACCACCTCGTCGCGGCCGTTCTTGCGGTCGCGGATCAGCAGGGTGAAGCGCGACTGCCCGCCCGAGAGATCGATGTCGAGCAGGCGGAAATCGGCCTGCGGGTTCTCGCCATAGGTGACGACGCGCCGGTCGGTGATCTGCCCGACGAGACCTTGCACGGTCGGGTGATCGATGCACATCACCGCGAAGCCATAGAAGGGCAGGCTCTCGACGAAGGAGCGGAAGGCCGCCTTAATCGCGTCGAAGGTGCCGAAATGGTCGAGATGCTCGGGGTCGATATTGGTGACGATCGCGACGTCGGCCGGCAGCTTCAGGAAGGTGCCGTCCGACTCATCGGCCTCGACCACCATCCAGTCGCTTTCGCCCATGCGGGCATTGGTGCCGTAGGCGTTGATGATGCCGCCATTGATCACGGTCGGGTCGAGCCCGCCCTTTTCGAGCAGCGTGGCGACGAGCGAGGTCGTGGTCGTCTTGCCATGGGTGCCGGCGATGGCGACGCAGCTCTTAAGCCGCATCAGCTCGGCCAGCATCTCGGCGCGGCGTACCACCGGCAGACGCTTCTCGCGCGCCGCGAGCAGTTCAGGATTATCGCGCTTGATCGCGGTGGAGACCACGACGACCTCGGCCTCGCCGAGATGCTCCGCCTTGTGACCGACGAAAGTGGTGATCCCCTTCTCCGCCAGACGCTTGACGTTGGCACCGTCCGAAGCGTCCGAGCCCTGCACCTTGTAGCCGAGATTGTGCAGAACCTCGGCGATGCCGGACATGCCGATGCCGCCGATGCCGACGAAATGGATGGGGCCGAGCTTCGGCGGCAGCTTCATGGTCTGCTTGTCCTGTCAGTTCAAAGATGGGCCGTAGCGATCACGAGATCGGCCAGGCGGTCTGCGGCGTCGGGAATGCCGGCGCTCTTCGCGTTTGCGGCCATGGCCGTCAAGTGCTCTGGCTCGGCAATCAGCCTGGAAAGCTCGCCTGCGAGCCGGCGCGGGGTGAATTCCGGCTGCAGGATGCGCACCGCCCCACCCACTTTCTCCAGAAATGCGGCGTTGGCGGCCTGATCCTGATCGAGCGAGCCCGGCAACGGCACGAGGATGCCCGGCCGGCCGATCACGGTGAGCTCCGCGATCGTCGAGGCACCCGAACGCGCGACAACGAGATGCGAGGCCGCCATCTGCGCCGGCAGATCCTTGAAGAAGGGCGCGATGGTCGCCCGCACGCCGAGCTTCTCGTAGATGCCGCGCACGCGGTCGTCATCCTCCGCCCGTGCCTGCTGGACGATGGAAAGCCGCGCCCGCTCGGCGTCGGTCAGGAGCTGGATCGCGGGCGGCACGATGTCGGCCATGATGCGCGCACCCTGGCTGCCGCCGAAGACGAGCAGGCGCAGCTTGCGGTCCTCCGGCAGCGCGTAGTCCTGCTCCGAAGCCGCAATCACTGCAGGACGGACAGGATTGCCGACATGGCGGCATTTCGCCTGTTGTGCGGCGCTCAAGCCGCCGACCTGCGCGAAGCCCGTCGCGATGACGTTGGCGCGGCCGGCGAGGAAGCGGTTGGCGCGGCCGATCACCGCGTTCTGCTCATGGATCAGCGTGCGCGCACCGGCAAGCGAGGCGCCTAGCACCGGCGGAACGGTCGGATAGCCGCCGAAGCCGACGACGATAGCGGGCTTCACCTGAGCGATGATCCGTCGCGCCGCCAAAGTGCCCTTGGCGATGGCGAAGAGCGCCTTCGCCTTCTGCAGCGGCGAGCGGCCGGATGGCGTCGCCGCCGGCACGGCATGCACGGCTTCGGCCGGGAAGCTGCCGGCATATTCGGCGGCGCGGGTGTCGGTCATCAGCACGACGCGCATCCCCTTGGCATGGAGCGCGTGGCTCAGCGCCTCGGCCGGGAAGAGGTGGCCGCCGGTTCCGCCGGCCGCCAGCATGATGAGTTTGGCTTCTGCCATGGTTCAGCGCCTGTAGGAGCCGAAATCGACCGCACGAGGGCGCCGCCGTGTCAGCGCGAGCAAGAAGCCGGTGCCGACCGCGAGCGAGAGCAACGAGGAGCCGCCATAGGAGATGAAGGGCAGCGTCATGCCCTTGGCCGGCATCATGTGCAGGTTCACCATCATGTTGATCGCGGCCTGGATGCCGAAGAGCAGTGCGAGGCCCGTCACCGCGAGGCGGATGAACGGGTCCTCCGCCTTCTGCGCGACGAAGAGCGAGCGCAGCACGATGATGGCGAAGAGCACGACCAGCAGCATACAGACGACGATGCCGAACTCCTCCGCCGTGACGGCGAAGATGAAGTCGGTATGGGCGTCGGGCAGAATGCGCTTCACCGTGCCCTCGCCCGGGCCTTTGCCCAGCCAACCACCCTGCGCGAAGCTCTCCAGCGCCGTATCGACCTGGAAGGTGTCGCCCGAGCCCTTGTCCATGAAGCGCTCGATACGAGCGCGGACGTGCGGCACGAGCTCATAGGCGACGAGGATGCCGGCAGCACCGACGCCGCCTAGCCCGATCACCCAGAACCAGTGCAGCCCCGCGACGAAGAATAGCCCGCACCAGACGAGGCTGACCAGCATGGTCTGGCCGAAATCGGGCTGCATCACCAGAGGCACGATGGTGATGGGCAGGAGCAGCATGGCGAACAGCGTGCCTGGCAGATCGGGCCGGCGCGTGCCGTCGGCAAAGGCCCAGGCGGCGAGCACGACGAAGGCGGGCTTCAGGAATTCCGAGGGCTGTACCGAGCCCAGCGGCCCGAGCGTCAGCCAGCGCTTGGCGCCCTTCACCTCGACGCCGAAATAGAGCGTCGCAACCACCATGGCGAGCGAGACCACATAGATGATCAGCGCCGCGCGCCGCACCTGCCGCGGGCTCATCAGCGAGACGCCGAGGAAGATCACCATCGCCCCGGCGAGATAGGCTGCCTGGCGATTGACGAAATGGAAGGTCGACAGGCCCAGCCGCTCGGCGACCGGTGGTCCGCCCGCCATCAGCAGCACAACGCCGGAAACCATCAGGGCGACGAGGGCGGTCAGGATCAGGCGGTCGATCGACCACCACCAGCGGCCGCTGAGAGAAGGTTCCGCGCGCGAGACCATGGCGGGCATCCCATTGGAGAATTCTGCGCGGAAGAATCCGCGCCAGGAGTGACGAATCACTCTGTCAATGAATGGTTAACCGATTGATTCCGATGCGGGCGATCCTGGGGCCGCGAACGGCACGATCCCTGTCGCAAAACCCGACCGCTCGGGACGCATTCCCGCCGCGACATCATCACGAAATGACCGCATCGATTTCAGGTTGAGAACCCATTCCGGGTGCCAAATCGGGGCTCATCTGCAATCGTTGGAAGGAAACTCCATGCGTATGACGATGCTTGCCGCCCTCAGCGCCGCCTCGCTTCTGGCTGGCGCGGCCCATGCCCAATCCCCTTCGCCGGAGCAGAATCCGGCCTCGCCATCGGCCGCCTCGCCGCAGGTTCCCAAGGCCGCGCCAACGATCAAATCCGTGAACGTGGTCGAGCTCAACGAGCTTCCCGAAACGGCGAAGACGCAGATCAACGAGCTCATCGCCAAGCGCACGGCGGCAGACAGCGAGCGGCTTCAGAAAGCGATCGAAGGCGCCCCAATGGTGAAGACCGCTGTCGAAGCCAAGGGCTTCTCGACCCGCGACGTCCTCATCGCCCAGCTGAATGACGAAGGCGAACTGATCGTCGTCACCAGACGGGCGGGCTAAGCCTTCTCACGAGAAGGGCGCCGCGCGGCTCAGGTGAGTTCCCTTGAGCCCGCGGGCGTCTCGATCTGCGCGCGATAGCGCAGCTTCGGCCCGCGCCGGATGCTGGGCGGCCGGTCGATATCGAGCTCGCGATAGAGCGTTGCGATAGCGCCCGGCTCCGGATGCTCGAGTGAAAACGATACGAGCCGTGCGCCGAGATCGGCGATCGTCGCCATCGAGCGCGGCTTGCCGCGCCGGTCGATCAGCGACGGCACTGCCCCATCGAGCGGAAGCGATCCGTCCGCCGGGATGGCGAAGTCGAAGGCGGAATTGATCGGAGGGAGCGGGACCTTCTCACCGAAGATCGCTTCGCGGCCCGCGACGACATCCCCATGCAGATCGACTCGCGCGACCCAGCTGCGCAGCCGCCTGCCCTCCTCCCAATCGGCCCGAACCTTCGCCTGGTCGTCCAGCCCGAACCAGCGCCGCCGCCCGGGATTCTCGCCGTCGGGGTCGAGGGCGACGATCTCCAGATAGGTCATGTCCCCGAGCTGCAGCAGGTGGTTATGCGTGCCCATATAGGCGTGGCGCTGCCCGAAAGGCACATCGAGATCGAGGCAGGCGCGCACATGCGCGACACCCTCCGCCAAGTTCGGCGCGATGACGGTGAGATGGTCGAGCTTCAGCATGGTCAGTGGTCGGTTGCTAGCACCATCAGTCTTGGTTTGATCGGTGCCGGAGCGCAATGCCGGCCTTCCCGTACAGTACCCCCGCAAATTCGCCGTTGCCGGCCAGAACACACCATTCCAGTATCCTGCCGTGCTGCCTTACTCGACGGAGGATGAGAGTATGATCAGGTCTGCAGCGTTGGCTTTCGGGCTCTTGATGACTTCAATGTCCGGCTTGGTCTCGGCCCAGCCCCGGACGGATGTGGTTCCCGTCACGGTCGATACGTTCCCACGCGCCGAGTCGGACCGCTACTTTGCGGCAAATGCCAAGGACGCCGGCGGCCTCGGCAAATTCCATCACTCGCGCGAGCCGGCTTCGATCGACAATCAGACGGTAATCCGCCTGAACCGGGACACGCTGTATTCCTTCGCCGTGCTCGATCTGGCGGCCGGGCCGGCGACGATCACGCTACCGGACGCCGGCAAGCGCTTCATGTCGCTGATGATCGTCAACCAGGACCATTATGTGCCGATGGTGGTCTACGGCACGAAGCCGCTGACGCTGAACCAGAAGAATGTCGGCACGCGTTATGCGATCGCGGCGATCCGTACCCTCGTCGATCCCAACGATCCGAAGGACGTCGCCGAGGTCCACAGATTGCAGGACGCGGCCAAGATTTCGCAGAAGGACGTAGGCAAGCTGGAGCTTCCGAACTGGGACCAGAAGGGCCTGACGGAAATCCGCGACGCGCTGCTGGTCCTCGCGAAGTACAATCCGTCGTTCGCGGGCGCGTTCGGGGCGCGCGGGAAGGTCGACCCCATCCATCACCTGATCGGCACGGCCGCCGGCTGGGGCGGCAATCCCGACAAGGATGCGAGCTACGCCAGCTTCGCCCCGCCGAAGAACGACGGCAAAACAATCTACAAGCTCAACGTACCCAGGAACGTGCCGGTCGACGCCTTCTGGTCGGTCAGCCTCTATAACGCCAAGGGGTATTTCGAGAAGAACGCCTACAACGCCTATTCCGTGAACGACATCACGGCGAAAAAGAACCCGGATGGTTCGGTCACGATCCAGTTCGGCGGCTGTGACGGCAAGATACCAAACTGCCTACCTATCATGGATGGCTGGAACTATACCGTTCGCATGTATCGGCCGCGCCCCGAAATCCTCAGCGGCAAATGGAAATTCCCGGAGGCTCAGCCCGCAAGCTGAGGCAAGCGACCAGGCGCCGCCTAATCCTTCACGCCGAACGGCTCGAAGCCCGGCAGCGCCTGGACCAGCACACGGAAGCTGTCGCCGCGCACCTCGAAATTCGGGAACTGGTCGAAGGAGGCGCAGGCCGGCGAGAGCAGCACCGCAATCTCGCCCTCGCCGGGCTTCGCCAGAGCATCGCGCGTCGCGTCGGCCACCGCCTTGTCGAGCGTCTCGCTGCGCTCATAGGTGACGCGGCCGTCGTCGTCGAAGGTCGCGGCGAAAAGATCGCTGGCCGCGCCGATCAGATAGGCCTTGGCGATGTTCGGGAAATAGCGGCGCAAGCTCGCGATGCCACCGTCCTTGGCCTTGCCGCCGAGGATCCAGAAGATGTCGCGGAACGAGGTCAGCGCCTTCTCCGTGGAATCCGCATTCGTCGCCTTGGAATCATTGATGAAGACGACGCGGCCGATCCGGCCGATCTCCTCCATGCGGTGCTTGAGGCCCGGATAGCTTTGGAAGCCGGCAGCGATCTCGGCATCGGTCAGGCCGAGCGCCGAGCAAGCGGCGAAGGCCGCCGCCGCGTTCTGGGCATTGTGCGAACCGCGCAGCGAGCCGATGCCGGCGAGATTGGCAACCACCCGCGGCTTCCCATCCTGCACAGCGACAATGCGCGTGTCGAGCCGGCCTGCATTCGCGGTGACACCGGCGAAAACGCCCTCGTCGAGCGGCTGCTCGCCGCTGATTCTCACGAGCGTCTTGCCCGAAGCGGCGCGGCGGCGCGCCATCTGCTTGGAGGGCTCGTCATCGACGCCGATGACGGCGATGTCCGAGGCGGCGACCAGCCGCTCCTTGATCGCGCCGTAGCTCTCGAAAGTGCCGTGCCGGTCGAGATGGTCCGGCGTCAGGTTCATCTGGATACCGACGGTCGGCGCCATCGAGGGCGCGAGGTCGATCTGGTAGCTCGAGCACTCGATGACATGGATGCGGCTCGCCGCCGGCGCCTCCAGCGCCAGCACAGCCGTGCCGATGTTACCGCCCATCTGCACGTCGCGGCCAGCCTGTCCGAGCACATGCGCGATCAGCGCGGTGGTGGTCGATTTCCCGTTGGTGCCGGTGATGCAGATGACGGGAGCGCCGAGCGCGATCTTCGCCCGCTCGCGGAAGAACAATTCGATATCGCCTATGATCTCGACGCCGGCGGCCTTGGCCTTCCCGACCGTCCAATGCGGCTCGGGATGCGTCAGCGGCACGCCGGGCGAAAGCACGAAGCTCGCGAAGCCCGACCAATCGGCCTGCGCCAGATTGACGATCGCGATGCCCTCGGCGGCGGCCTTGTCGCGGCTCTTCTCGTTGTCATCCCAGGCGGCGACATCGGCACCACCGGCCTTGAGGGCGCGAGCGGTGGCGAGCCCCGAGCCGCCGAGGCCGAAGAGCGCAACCCTGCGACCGGCGAAGACAGTAATAGGCGTCATCTCAACGCAGCTTCAGGGTTGCGAGGCCGACCAGCGCCAGCACCACCGAGATGATCCAGAAGCGGATCACGACCTGCGGCTCGGTCCAGCCAAGCTTCTCGAAATGGTGATGGATCGGCGCCATCAGGAATACGCGCTTGCCGGTGCGCTTGAACACGAAGACCTGGATGATGACCGAGAGCGCCTCGACCACGAAGAGGCCACCGACAATGGCGAGAACGATCTCATGCTTGGTCGCGACCGCGATGGTGCCGAGCAGGCCGCCGAGGCCGAGCGAACCCGTGTCGCCCATGAAGATCTGCGCCGGCGGCGCATTGAACCAGAGGAAGCCAAGGCCCGCCCCGATCACCGCGCCGCAGATCACCGCGAGTTCGCCAGCGCCCGGAATGTGGTGGATCTGCAGGTAGTTGGCGAAGATGGCGTTACCGACAAGGTATGAGATGAAGCCGAAGGTGCCGGCCGCGATCATCACCGGCACGATGGCGAGCCCGTCGAGCCCGTCGGTCAGGTTCACCGAATTGCCGGCGCCGACCACGACAAAGGCCGTCACCAGCGGGAACAGGATGCCGAGCGGAATGATCGCTTCCTTGAGGAACGGCATGGCGAAGCCGGACGCGATCGCCGGCGGCTGCCATTGCATGATCGCGTAGCAGGCGACCAGCGCGACAACGACCTCGATCGAGATGCGCGCCTTGCCCGAGAAGCCCTTGTGCGACTGCTTCGTGACCTTGAGATAATCGTCATAGAAGCCGATGGCGCCATAGGCCGCGGTCACGCCGAGCACGATCCAGACGTAAGGATTGCGCAGATTGCCCCAGAGCAGCACGGCGGCGAACAACCCCGACAGGATCATCAGCCCGCCCATGGTCGGAGTGCCGCGCTTGGCCAGATGCGATTCCGGCCCGTCCGTGCGGATCGGCTGGCCCTTGCCCTGCTTGATCCGCAGCCAGGAGATCGCCGCCGGCCCGAAGAAGAACACGAACAGCAACGCGGTGGCGGTGGCGCCGCCGGCCCGGAAGGTGATGTAGCGGAAGACGTTCAGCACCGGGAAGGTGGCTGAAAATTCGGCGAGCCAGACGAGCATTGCTTGGGCAGTCTCTTTGCGCGGTCTCTTGCGGGTCAGTCTTCGGCAGGCACGGCTGGAAAGCGCGCGAGGATCGCCTTGACGATCGGCCCCATGCGCGAGCCCAGCGACCCCTTGACCGTGACGACGTCGCCGGCGCGGATCGCATCGAGCACGAGCGGCTCCAATTCGCCCGCTCCGGGGGCATAAGCTCCCCGCATGGCCGAAGGCAAGCTCTCATAGAGCCCTTTCATCAGCGGCCCGCAGGCGAAGACCTTGTCAATGGCGTTGGTGCTGAGTGGTTCGGCCAAGCCCTTGTGCAGATCGCCGCCGGTCGGCCCCAGCTCCAGCATGTCGCCGAGCACGGCGATGCGCCGCCCGCGGCCCTCGACCGGCAGCCGGCCGAGATTCTCGATCGCGGCCCGCATCGAGGCCGGATTGCCGTTATAGCTCTCGTCGAGCAGCGTGATCGGCCCGCCCGGCGCCTGCAAAATCTGCCGCGCCCCGCGCCCCACCGGTGGCTTGAGATCGCCGAGCGCCAGCGCCGCGAGCGCGAGATCGGCACCAAGGGCATGGACCACGGCCAGCACGCCGAGCGAATTCAGCACGATATGCTTGCCCGGGCTGCCGAGCCGGTAGGCCACAGGCTCACCGAAGACCCGGGCCTCGACCGTCGACATGTCCGGCTTGAGCGCGCAGGAGACGAGCCGCACATCCGCATCCGGGCTCTCGCCGAAGGTGATGATCTGCCCGGCCGGTCCGGACTTGGCGATGTCGCGCAGGAGCTCGGATTGCGGGATGTCGGCGTTGACGATGGCCGTTCCGCCCGGCTCCAGCTCCCAGAAGACGCCCGCCTTCTCCTCGGCGATGCCCTCGACCGAAGCGAAAGCGGCCAGATGCACCGGCTGGATCGTGGTGATGATCGAGACCTGCGGACGCACCATGCGCGCCAGCGGCAGGATCTCGCCGGGGCTGTTCATGCCGATCTCGTAGACGCCATAGGCAACATCGGCCGGGGTGCGCACCAGCGTCAGCGGCACGCCCCAATGATTGTTGTACGAGGCGACCGGCGCATGGGTCCTGCCCTGCCGTGAGAGCACGAGGCGCAGCGCCTCCTTGGTGCCCGTCTTGCCGACCGAGCCGGTGACGGCGACGACACCGGCCTTCAGCTCCGCCCGGCGCGCCGCGCCCGCCTGCTCCATCGCCTTTAGCACGTCCGGCACCACGGCGAGCGCGCCGACGCCGGCGAACGCGGCCGCATGCGCCTCGTCGACCACGGCGAGCGCTGCACCCTTGTCCAGCGCAGCCTTGACGAACTCATGCCCGTCACGCGCCTCGCCCGTGATGGCAAAGAAGGCGTCGCCTGGCTCCAGCGTGCGGGTGTCGATCGATGCGCCAGTCACGGCCGGCGGCACTGCGCCTTCAGGGCGTGCGCCGAGAGCGGCAATCAGCTTGTCTCCGCTCCACAGGGGGGCGCTCATCCTGCAATCTCCGATAGCGCTTTCCGGACCACGTCGTGATCGGAGAAGGGCAATGTGCGGTCGCCTATGATCTGGCCGGTTTCATGGCCTTTCCCGGCGACGACCAGCAAATCCCCAGGCGTCAGCATGCAGACCGCGCTTCGGATCGCCTCCTCACGGTCGCCGATCTCCAGAAGCTTGGGCGAGACCGCCATGATCTCAGCCCGGATGGTCGCCGGGTCCTCGCTGCGCGGATTATCGTCGGTGACGATGGCGATATCGGCCTTCTCCGCGGCGATGGCGCCCATCAGCGGGCGCTTGCCCTTGTCGCGGTCTCCACCGCAGCCGAAGACGCAGATCAGCCGGCCCGTCGCATAGGGCTTGAGCGTCGTCAGCACCGCCGCGAGCGCATCGGGCTTATGGGCGTAATCGACCACGACCAGCCCGCCATTGACCTCGCCGACTCGCTCGAGCCGCCCGGCCACGCCCTTGAGCCCCGCGATCGCGCGGATCGCGGCGGCCTTGTCCTCGCCCGTCGCGATGGCGAGACCCGCCGCGACGAGCGCATTGCCCGCCATGAAGTCGCCGACCAGCGGCAGGTCGACGGAAAGTTCCTGCCCATCGAAACCGACCGTCAGCCGCTGCGAGAAGCCATGGCGCTCATTGGCCAGCAGGGTCAGCGTCTCACCCTTGCGGCCGATGCCGATGATCGGATGTCCGGCTGCGACCGCGGCTTCCGCCGCTTCCACGGCATAGGGCTCGTCCCGGTTGACGACGACGGGCGCGCCGTCCGGCAGCAGCGCCCAGAGCCTGAGCTTGGCAGCAAGGTAATCCTCGACCGTCGGATGGTAGTCGAGATGGTCACGGCCGAGATTCAGGAAGGCACCTGCCTTCAGCCTGACGCCGTCGAGCCGGCGCTGGTCGAGCCCATGCGAGGAGGCTTCCATCGCCAGATGCGTGACGCCCTCCCCGGCCAGCCGGTCGAGCGAGGCATGGAGCGAAAGCGGGTCCGGCGTGGTCAGCGAGCCGTAATCGGCGCCCTTCCTCGTCACCACGCCGATCGTGCCGAGGCTCGCCGATTCATGGCCGAGCGCCTGGAAGATCTGGCGGGTGAAATCGGCGACCGAGGATTTGCCGCTCGTCCCGGTCACCGCGACGATGGTCTCCGGCTGGCGCGGATGGATGCGGGCCGCCGCCAGCGACAGAGCCAACCGCGGATCGGCGACCTGCGCGAAAGCGACGCCCGCCGGCAGATCTGCCGGGCGCGGTCCGCCCGAGACCACCGCAACGGCGCCATGCCCCACCGCGTCCATGATGAAGCGCGCGCCATCCGCCTTCGCCCCGGCGAGCGCGACGAAGACGTCGTCCCCCGTGACCTTTCGGCTGTCGAAGGAGACGCCATGCACCTGCTGGCTGGCGACCTCAGCATCGAAGGTCTCGGGGAAGAGGTCTCCGAGGCTGTATCCGGACATGGTCATGTCACCTGTATAGCCCGCAATCAGCGGGAACCCCAGGCACCGAGCTTCGCCATCAGCGGGAAGGGCGAAGGCGGCGGGTCGAAGCGCGGCGTCAGCCCGAGGATCGGCGCCGCGCGCTCGATCAGCTTGCCCGTCGTGACGCCGGCGTTCCAGGCCGCGGTCGAATAACCGCCGCTCTCGGCATAGCCCTTCGGCTCGTCATAGATCGCGAGGAACAGGTACTTCGGCTTGTCCGACGGCGCGATCGCCGTGAAGGTGGTGAAGTTCTTGTTCTTGGCATAGCGGCCATTGATGACCTTCTCGGCCGTGCCGGTCTTGCCGCCGACGAAATAGCCGGGAATGTCGGCCTTGCGGGCCGAGCCCTTCTCGCCGTTGAGCCGCATGATGAAGCGCATCGCCTCCGAGGTCTCGGGCTTGATGACGCGGATCGCCGTCTTCTTCGCCTCCTCCTCGCTGCGCTTCAGGAAGGTCGGCTTCATCAGGTAGCCGCCATTGACCAGGGCCGCGACCGCCGCCATCGCCTGGATCGGCGCCACCGCGAGACCATGGCCGAAGGCGATGGTCGCGGTGTTGATCTCGCCCCAGCGCTGCGGAACGATGGGGGCAGCGCTTTCCGGCAGCTCGGTCGTCATCCGGTCGAGCTGCATCATCTTCTTCAGGAAGGCCTTGTGGCCCTCGACGCCGACGGCGAGCGCCATCTTGATCGAGCCCATGTTGGAAGAGTGCAGGAAGACCTCGGGCACGGTCAGCGTGCGCCCGGTGCCATGGTATTCCTTGATGACCTGCCGGCCGAAACGCATCATGCCGCCGGCGGTCGAATAGCTCGAATTGATGTTCGCCTTGCCGGAATCGAGCGCCATCGCGATGGTCAGCGCCTTGAAGGTCGAGCCCATTTCGTAGACGCCGACATTCATCCGGTTGATCCGGTCTTTCTCAAGCGCATCGACCGGGTTGTTCGGGTCGAAATCCGGCAGCGAGGCCAGGCCCAGCACCTCACCGGTATTGACGTCGAGGATCGCGCCAGCCGCCGCGATGGCCTTGAAGCGCTCCATGCCCTTCATCAGCTCGTCGCGCACCAGATGCTGCACGCGCAGGTCGATCGAGAGCTTCAGCGGCTTGAGGTCGGTCGACTCCGTCGCGAAGCCCGCGCCGTTCAGGTCCTGCAACCCTTGCGAGTCGATGTATTTCTCCATGCCGGCGATGCCGACATTGTCGATATTGGCGAAGCCGAGGATATGCGCGGCCACAGTCCCGTTCGGATAGACGCGCTTGTTCTCGGGCACGAAGCCGACGCCGGGAATGCCGAGCCGGTGCACTTCGGCCTGCTGGCGCGGCGTGATTTCGCGCTGCACCCAGACGAAGCCCTTCTTGGTGCCGAGCTTCTCGCGCAGCTCCTTGGCGTCGAGATCGGGCAGAACGGCGGTGAGCAGCTCCGTCGCCTCGTCCTTGTCGAGGATCTTGCGCGGCTCGGCGAAGACCGAGACGGTCCGGATGTCGGTCGCCAGCACCTCGCCATTGCGGTCGACGATGTCCGGCCGCGCCGCGGAGGTCGCGGTGGCGGTGGCCCGGCGCAGGCCCACCTGCTCGTTCGGCAAGGTCGCCAGCAGAACGAGCCGGGCCGTGATGGCGATGAACAGCGCGGAGAAGCCGAGAATGACGAGGCCGACGCGCGGCTCGCTCTTCTCCCCGCTCATGCGGAAGACGTCGCGCAGCCAGGCCATCCGTCCGCGCCGGGGCGCGCCCTCGGCCGCGCCGTCCACCTCGTCCATCGCCGCTTCGTTCTCTCTCGACTGGCTCATTGCATCGGCCCCGGTGTGGTTCCGCTCTGCTTGGTGTTCTTCGGCGTCTCGGTCGGCACCCCGAGGCCGAGATCCTCGAGCTTGCGGCCGATGGCATCGACCTTCGGGCCGCGGTTCGGAATCTCGGAAGCCTTCACCACCTGCGTAGCGGAGAAGGCTTGCAGGTCGAGATGCCGGTCAGCCAGGGTCTGGATGCGGTCAGGCCGGTTGAGGAATTGCCACTCGGCCTTGAGCACGGCGATGGCGTCACGCTCGCGCTGGGTCTTCGCCCGCATCTTCTGAAGCTGCTCGGCCGCCAGCGTCGTCTCGTATTTGATCGAGTAGGCGTAGACCGCCGATGATACCAGCGCGCCGATGGCAATCACATGCAGGAGCTTGATCACGCTCAGGGCCTCCGGCGGGGCTGCGGATCGGGAACGGTCGAGAGCGCGACGAGGCCGGGCTCGGCTCGCCGCGGCGGTGCGTCGTTGCGCTCGGCGGCGCGCAGCTTGGCGGAACGCGCCCGCGGATTGGCGCGCATCTCGGCCTCGGTCGGCCCCACGGCTCCCTTGGCGACCAGGCTGAAGGTCGGCTGCGCGGCGGCAAGCGCCGGCGCATGACGGGACCCAGTCGGCACTCGCCCCGAACGCTCGGCGAAGAACTGCTTGACGATGCGGTCCTCGAGCGAATGGAAGGTCACGACCACGAGCCGGCCGCCGGGCTTCAGCACACTCTCCGCCGCATGCAGCGCCCTGACCAGCTCGCCGAGCTCGTCATTGACCGCGATGCGCAGCGCCTGGAACACCCGCGTCGCCGGATGGGCCCCGCCGGGCTCGCCCCGCACGATGCCGGCGACGAGATCGGCAAGCTGCTTCGTCGTGGCAATAGGCGCCTTGCGCCTGGCCTCGATCACGGCGCGGGCCACAGCGCGCGAGCGGCGCTCCTCGCCGTAATGGTAGAAGATATTGGCGAGCAGCCCTTCCTCGGCCTCGTTGACGATGTCGGCGGCGCTTTGCCCTGCTCCGCTCATGCGCATGTCGAGCGGCCCGTCGAAGCGGAACGAGAAGCCACGCTCCGCCTGGTCGAGCTGCATGGACGAGACGCCGATATCGAGCACGACGCCGTCGAGCGGCGCCATGTCGTGGCGCTCAGCCTCCTCGGCAAGTTGACCGAAGACAGCCTGCGACAGCTTCAACCGCCCGGCCATCGCCGCGACGAGGGCGGCCCCGCCGGTGATGGCGGTCGGATCGCGGTCGAGCCCGAGCAGCGTCGCGCCGGGTGCGGCCTCCAGGATCGCACGCGAATAGCCGCCCGCACCGAAGGTGCCGTCGAGATAGCGCCCACTAGCCTTGGGCGCGAGCGCCTCCAGCACCTCGGCCAGAAGCACGGGCACATGAAGAGCCGATCCGTCAGTGACCCCGCCTGCACGGCCGCGATCGCCCGTCATGCGCCAGCACCTCCGGGAGGCGTCCCAAGATTTCCCAAGCTCCGCTTCACATCGCGCAGCCGCATCTTCGCCGCATCGAGATGCGCGCGGAAGCGTTCCGGCTCCCAGATCTGGAATTTGTGGCCGTGCCCGACGAAAGTCAGCGTGTCGCTGATACCAGCATGCGCCTTCAGCGCCTCGCTCAAGGTGATTCGCCCTTCCGGATCGACCTTCAGCACCTCCGACGTGCCGTTGAGCGCCGTCGAAAGCAGCTCCCACTCGTCCGAGAAGGGCGAGAAGCGCGCCAGGATGTCGTCGATCGTGCCCCTCAGCGCATTGCCGCCGGCGTCGAGCGCCGGCAGGTCGAGCGCCTGATGGACGTAGAGCCCCTCGTACCCGTCCTTCGCCAGGACGGCCCGAAAGCTCGAGGGAATGGAAACACGGCCCTTCGCATCGAGCCGATTGGTGAAGTTCGAGACGAAGCGGTCCGTCAACGCCGCCTCCCGGCCTGCTCTTCACATCATCGCCGCGCCATGCGGCGAGCGGCGGAAAGTCTCTCCGTCGAAGCCGGCAAGGCACGGCCTTTGGCCAAATTCCGCGCGGCACACGGAGCTTGACCTGACGATGGCCTGCCGGCTTCGACGGGATGATTTGGGATAGCATGGGTAATCGTGGGCGTCAATGGAATCGCAGGCGCGGAGCAGCGCCGGGAAGGACTCCGGATCATCACAGACTGTTAAGGTTAAGTATCCGTAAACCATGCGGAATCGGGCTCACATCGGGCGCGCAAAGCGGCCGAGGGCACAGAAAAAAGCCGAAGAAAAATTTCGCGACGCAGGACAGACCCACGCGGTCGTTCCGGGGCAGACCGAAGGCCTGAGCCCCGAACCCATGAACGCGGCATCATTTTCGTTCGCGTCATGCTCGCCCTTGTGGCGAGCATCCACGCCTTGAACAGCACTCTCGCCTGGGCAAGACGTGGATGGTCGGGACAGGCCCGACCATGACGGAAGGGTCACCAGCAGGCGTCGCATTCACCGATGCCGGGTTCAGGCCCTCGGCCTGCCCCGGAGTGACGGAAAGCCCCGCCGCCTACTCGTCCCGCGACGACGCCAGCAGCGCGTCCCTGACGCGGGCGAGCCCGTCGCGCAGATCGCCGGCGCCCGGCGCGGTCGCACCCAACGCGCAGCCGATCGCCTCCTGCACGCCCTGCCCCTGCGCGCGCATCGCCTCGCCCTTTTCGGTCAGCTGGATGCGGACCTGCCGCTCATCCTGCGCATCGCGCTCGCGGCGGATCAGGCCGGCGCTCTCCAGTCGCTTCAGCAGCGGCGTCAGCGTGCCGGAATCGAGCATCAGCTTCTCGCCGAGCGCCTTCACCGTCGGCCCGTCATCCTCCCACAATGCGAGCATGACGAGATATTGCGGATAGGTCAGGCCGAGCGCGGCCAGGATCGGACGATAGGCCCGGTTGAAGGCATGGCTCGCCTGATAGACCGCAAAGCAGAGTTGCTGCCCCAACCGTGGCGTCCCGTCATCGGCCCTGCCCTTCTGCGTCATCGAACCCTCGCTGCTCCGCCGAGACTCCACGCAAAGCCGAAACCGGCCTCGCGATCAACCACCGTCTCGTCTCAAATTTAGTTGTTGACAATCTAATTGCACACAATCTAAATAGCAACCGTCAGCTCACCCCAACCACAGGAGCCACCCATGAAAGTCCTCTACACCGCCCACGGTTCCGCCACCGGCGGCCGCGAAGGCCAGGCCGCGACCGACACCGGCAACGTCAAGCTCGTGCTGAATACGCCGAAGGAGCTCGGCGGCGGCGGCGGCGAAGGCACCAACCCCGAGCAGCTCTTCTCGATGGGCTATTCGGCCTGCTTCCTCGGCGCGCTGAAGTTCGTCGCCGGCAAGGAGAAGGTGAAGATTCCGGATGACGCGCGCGTCAGCGCCGACGTCGGCATCGGCGCCCGTGACGACGGCCAGGGCTTCGGCATCACTGCCAAGCTGACGGTCTCGGTGCCGGGCCTGGACAAGGCCGTGGTCGAGGACCTCGTGAAGAAGGCCCATGTGGTCTGCCCGTACTCGCACGCGACGCGGGGCAACATCGAGACCGAGACGGTCGTCGCCTAAGCGCGGCAACTCCCGGCTGAACCGCCGTCATCCCGGACGCAGCGAAGCGGAGATCCGGGATCCATCGAAGAGCGCTGCGCCCTATGATGGATCCCGGGTCGACCTTCGGCCGCCCGGGATGACGCGCGCTTGAAATAGTGATCGAAGTGCCAGTCGGCCTGTAAGCCGGGTTCTGGATGGCCGGAGGATCGCTCCCCCGACGTGACGGCCATTCCTCTGGGACGCGCATTGCTGCGCGCCTCGAGCAACCAACCCGGACGACGGGGCCTGGAAACCGGCCCCTCCCCGCTCGCGCGGGAAGCGTCGTCCCTATTCGGTTTTGCTCCCGGTGGGGCTTGCCATGCCGTCCCCGTTGCCGGGTCCGCGGTGCGCTCTTACCGCACCTTTTCACCCTTACCGCACGCCGAAGCATGCGGCGGTTCGATCTCTGTGGCGCTTTCCCTGGGGTCGCCCCCGCCGGACGTTATCCGGCACCGTGTTTCCGTGGAGCCCGGACTTTCCTCCCTCGCGAGCGAGAGCGGCCGTCCGGCCGACTGGCGAGGGGGAGATGCGCGCTGGCGCGGCCCGCGTCAAGCGCCGGCCGCGACTGAGGCATCAGTTGCGCGCCGTGATGACGCGCACCTTCGAGCAATAAGTGCGGTTGGCACCGCTCATGTGAGTGGTCATGTGGCCGCTCTGATATTTCATGACGGTGCGGCAGGTGTCGCCGCCGGCCATCTTGTAGGCCATGGCGAGATACTTCATGCCGTAGCGCACATTGGTCTCCGCATCGAGCAGGCCGCCGGCGCCGCCCGAATAGCCCATGCCGCGCGCCGTCTGGTGGCGGATCTGCATCAGGCCATAATTGCCGGCATGGGACGCCCGCGGATTATAGCGGCTCTCGATCCGCACCACGGCATCGGCCAGCGAGAACGGCACGCCGTTGGCTGCGGCATGGCGCGCCACGATCGCCTTGATTCCTTCCGAACCGGCCGGAGCGGCAAGTGCACGGCTGTTCCCGCGGGTCTCGGCCTGCTCTTCGCGGGCCACCGACCAATTGGCTTTGGCTTCGGTCGCAGCGCGCTTACCGGCAGTCTCTCCAGAGTTGCCGCGCGCAATCTCGGCCTCACGCACAATGAAGGCCCGGGCGTCCGTTTCGGCGTTAACCATTTCACTAGCCGAAGCGCCCGAGGCGAGGCTAATCAGGCACGCAGCAGCGAGACCACCACAGATATATCTCATGTCAAATTGAACCCCTTAAACGCCATAACTGGCCGGTGGGGACGTTTAACTGATAGCTGAATGTGTCGATAATCTGGCGCATTCTCTGCAAAAACGTAGAAAACAATACATCAACAGGAGTCTATGCTATATTTAACTATTAAGTATCCATATGTATTCAGCCGGCAATGGAACTAAAGTCGGATGCGGCATCAAGAGCGAATCAAGCAAGGAGCGCCGGCGCCGCATTTCCGCCGTATTTCGGCGCGTGAACCGTCTCGCCGGCTATGCGTTGTCGTTTTGGGGCTGTCCGGCCTCACGCAAGAGGCCGGCGCGGCAGGTGGTCGCGGAAGGCGCCCTTGCATCGAAGCCCGCCCTCCTCTCATCATCCGCCGGACTTATGGGATATCTGCTTTGATGGCTTCCACCTTCTGGGGCGCGCTCGGCGGCGGCGGGCTCGGGCTCATGCTGGGCGGGCCGCTCGGCGCGCTGCTCGGCGCGCTCGCCGGTCATGTACTGGTCGACCGTGAGGGCGCGCCCTTCGGCCCCGCGCCGCGCCAGCTCGTCTTCACGACGGGTCTCGTCGCGCTCGCGGCCAAGATGGCGCGCTCGGACGGGGTCGTCACCTGCGACGAGATCTCCGCCTTCCGCCGCATCGTCGATGTGCCGCCCGACCAGCAGCACCGCATCGAGAAGCTCTTCGATCTCGCCAAGCAGACCAGCGCCGGCTTCGAGGCCTATGCCGAGCAGATCGCGGGGGCCTTCCGTGACGAGCCCGCTCTGCTGGAAGACGTGCTCGACGGGCTTTTCCTCATCGCCGCCGCGGATGGCGCGATCCATGAGGCCGAGCATGCCTATCTGCGTTCCGTCGCCGCCATCTTCGCCATCGCCGACAAGGATTTCGCCCGCATCGAGGCCCGCCACGCCCGCCGCCCGGACGATCCCTATCTCGTGCTAGGCGCCAACCGCGACATGGGCGATGCCGAGCTGAAGCGGCTCTATCGTCGCCTGGTGGCCGACACCCACCCCGACCGCGAGATCGCGCGCGGCCTGCCCGAGGAGGCCGTGGCGATCGCGACGAAGCGGCTCTCGGCGATCAACGCCGCCTGGGACTTGATCCGCAGGGAGCGCGGGCTGAGCCAGGCCCTGCCCGCTCCCGAACCTGCCTGAGCCCATGACCGAGATAGCAAAGCCGGACAGCCGCTTCGCGGCCAAGGTCTTCCCTTCGCCCAACCATGGCGAACGCAAGGAGCGCGACGGCTCGCCGGGCCGCCGGCCGGACATGCTGATCCTGCACTACACCGGCATGCCGGATGCCGGCGAAGCCCTGCAATGGCTGTGTAACCCGATCGCGCAGGTCTCCTCGCACTATTTCGTCTTCGAAAACGGCCACACGCTGCAGCTCGTGCCGGAGGGCCGGCGCGCCTGGCATGCCGGCGCCTCGCACTGGGCAGGCGAGACCGACATCAACTCCTGCTCGATCGGCATCGAGATCGCCAATCCCGGCCACCCCGGCGGCCTCCCCGATTTCCCGGAGGAGCAACTCGCCGCGACGCTGAACCTCTGCCTCGACATCTGTGAGCGTTGGACGATCCCGCCCGAGCGCGTGCTCGCCCATTCCGACATCGCGCCCGGCCGCAAGATCGACCCCGGCGAGAAATTCCCCTGGCGGCGCTTTGCCGAGGGCGGTGTCGGCGTCTGGACCGAGCCTTCGCCGATCCACGGCGGCCGCTACTTCGCCCGAGGCGATGCCGGCCAGCCGGTCGAGGCGCTGCAGGCGATGTTCGCCATGCTCGGCTACGGCGTCACGGTCGATGGCATCTATGACGACAAGCTCGAGGCCGTCGTCGCCGCCTTCCAGCGCCATTGGCGGCCTGAGAAGGTCGACGGCGTCGCCGATTCCTCGACGATCACCACGCTGCGCGACCTGCTGGCGGAAACGCAGTCCGCCCGCACCGCCTGATGAGACGTTGGGCAAGCCCTGAGACGCAGAGCAAATTCCCCTAAGGATCGCTTAACCAGGCCGGCCTAGATTGCGGGGATGGCGGCAGGGAGAAGCGCCTTGAACAGCCTGCTGCCGACCCCAGCCACCCCTCCCCTTTACGAACGCACCGCTCAGCCGGGCGCCATCGGTGCCTGGGAATGCCATCTCGCCAAGGAGACGCTGACCTGGACCGACGGGGTCTACGACCTCTTCGGCCTGCGTCGTGGCAGCGAGATCCAGCGCAGCTCGATCCTGGACCTCTATGAGGAACGCTCGCGCCGCGAGATGAACCAACTGCGCAGCAGCGCCATTGGCAGCGGCCAGGGCTTCGCTCTCGACTGCCGCATCATCGCCGCGACCGGCGAGAAGCGCTGGATGCGGCTTGTCGTCGGCGTCGGCTACCAGCACGGGCGCCCGTACCGCATTTTCGGCTCCAAGCAGGATGTCACGGCCGAGAAGGGGCTGTGGCAGGAACTGGCTAGCGCAGCGCGCACCGAGCCGCTCTCGGGTCTCACAGCCCGCCGCAGCCTGACCGATGCCCTGCAGCGCTTCCGACCCGAGCATAATCGCGAGCGGATCGCCCTCGTCCTCTTCGCGATCGATGGCTTCGCCACGATCTGCGAACGCTTCGGCAAGGCCGTTGGCAGCGCCGTGGATCGCTGCGTCGCCGAGCGGCTGAAGCGGCTTTTCTCCGACGCGCTGGCCATCGAGCAAACCGGCGAAGGAGTCTATTCCCTGCTGCTGCGGATGCCGGGAGATCGGCGCTATCTGCAGACGGCGCTGGAGGGCATGCGCACCCTCCTCTGTCGCCCGGTCCCGCACGGAGCCCTGGTGCTCAACTTCACCCTGTCGATCGGCGCGGCGTTGGGCATGCCTGAACGCGGGCGCACCCCTCAGGAGGTCTTCGCCGAAGCCGAAGCCGCGCTCCATGTCGCCGGCACGGCGGGCGGAAACTGCATGCGTGTCTTCGACGGCCCCGTGACCGCTCGCCCCTCGATGGCGCGGGTCTGAAATCCCAGGAAATGACCTGCACAGCGAGGCCGAGAGCCCCATTCCGATGACGTAGCCGCAGACGGGTCACAAGCCTGTTGCACTGCGCTGACCACATTCGGCCCCGTGCCGGCCGCCGATCCCGGGCGCCCGGATCATGGGGGCATCAATGCAGGTCGACATATTCACGCAAGTCATCGTTCCCGTGATCGGCGGGTTGGGCATCTTCATGCTCGGCCTCGAATTCATGAGCAACGGCATCCAGGCGCTCGCCGTGAACAAGATGCGCGCCCTGCTGGCCAAGATCGCCGGAACGCCCGGAAAGGGCGTGCTCGCCGGCACCTTCATCACCGGCGTGATCCAGTCTTCAACAGCAATGACCGTGATGGTCGTCGGCCTCGTCAATGCCGGCGTCATCGGCCTGCGGCCGGCCATCAGCGTCATCATGGGCGCCAATATCGGCACGACGCTCGGCAACGGCTTGATCGCCCTGCCGCTCGGGCCGCTCGGCCTGCTGCTGGCCGGCATCTTCGCGCTGGTCCACATCTTCGCCAAGACCGACAAGGTCAAGAACATCGCGCTCGCCTGCATGGGCTTCGCGCTGATCTTCTACGGACTCAACCTGATGACCGGCGGCCTGCGCCCGCTGCGCAACATGCCCGAGGTGATGGGCGTCATCTCCTCGCTCAAGGCCGACAACTTCCTCAGCCTGATCTACTGCGTGCTGATCGCGGCCGGCATCACGGCGATGATCCATTCCTCCTCGGCCACGATCGGCATCGTCATGGGCCTCGGCGCCGCCGGCATCCTCGACTGGAAGACCGCCGTCGCCTTCTCGCTCGGCGCCGATCTCGGCACGACCATCACCTCCTGGATGGCCTCGCTCAACCTCTCGAAGAACGCCAAGCGCGCGGCCTATGCCCATATCTCCTTCAACATCATCGGCGTGATGGTGACGATCCCGCTCTTCTTCGTCTCGATGGACGTGCTGACCTGGGCGATGCAGTGGTTCGGCGGCGATCCGGGCGTGCCAGTCGTCAAGGACGGCAAGGAGACCTTCCCGCTCGTGCCCGTCGCGGTCGGCCTCTATTCGACCTTCTTCAACATCTTCAACACCGTGCTGCTCTTCCCCTTCGTCGGCGTGTTCGAGCGCGCGCTGCTCAAGGTCGGCGCGAGCTCGAGCGACGACATCGAGGACTACTCGCAGCCGCGCTTCCTCGCTAAGGCCGGCGACCATGCCGAGGCTGTCCGCAACATCCAGAGCGAGACCGGCCGCTATCTCGAGGCCGCCTGCCTGTTCCTCGACATCGCCCGCGGCAAGCCCGACGCGCCGGACAAGATCGAGGAGCACTATGCCGCGATCGACATCCTCAACCGCGACATCCGCGCCTACACCTCCGGCATGTTCACGCCCGAGATGCCCTATGCGCGAGCCGATCTCGTCGCGAGCCTGATCGAGGAGGAGGATTTCACCGCAAGCCTCGGCGAGACGCTCTACCAGATCGCCCGTCGCATCGAGCGCCAGCCCTTCGGAGAAAAGGGCCGTGAGCTGGTCGACACGATCCTCGACAAAGTCTCCGACGCGCTCGGCCTGATCGTGCCGATCGGCCAGGACCGGGCCCCGGCAATCGGCATGGCGGAAGCGCGCAATGGCGAACTTCTGGCGCTGCGCGAGCGTTGCCTGCGCCTCGGCGCCGAGCTGCCCTGGGTCGAGCGCGGCGCCATCCTCGCCCTGCTGGGCAGCGTCGAGCGCGCCTTCTTCCTGATCGAGCGCGTCGACGCCGAGCGCCGCTCGGTCTCCCGCGAGATCAAGGCTGAAGTCGCGCAGGAGCGCCCGAGCGAAGGCTTCAGCAGCGCGGCGGTCGTTCCGGCGTAATCCGACTTACCCGCTCAATAATGATGGGCCGCCCTTCCGGGCGGCCCTTTTGCGTTGGGTCGCTCGGATCGGAGTGGCTGCTTGCGGAGGTTGCGGATGGGCCGAAGCCAGTCCGTCGTGCAATCTTCCGCTGATGCCCGCGTGAAGCAGACCTTCTCGTTTTGGTTGGTGGAGAGTGCGCCTGGCTAAGGTCCACTATGAACGGAACGCCTGCAGCTTCCACAGAGCAGGAGTCAGAACTACTTACTATGAGCAATCAAAGCCGCGACGGTGAAGATTTTGGGCGCGTCGCCCACTCTTCCTCGGCGCGCCTACGTAATTCCTGCAGTTCCGCGAGCGAACTCCCACCAGGCGCGAGCTTGAAGTAGCGATTTAGGTCGCGTGCCTCGGATGCGCGTAACGCGCCTGATGAGAAGAATTTGTCCAATTCCTGTGGATTGGAATACGCGACAAACAAAGGTTTGCGAGCCATCGATCGTCCGCGCTCACGAACATGTTCTATAAAGTTCAGAAGGTCCGGAATTTTGCCGGGGGTAAAATTATGATTTGCAAAATCAATGAAGAAAATATTATCGAATCTATCAGAAAATCCACCATTATTTATACTGAATTCAAGTCTGACGATATCCTCCTCCTCGAACTCGACAGGGTACTCAACCCACACGGCACTAATCGCCGTGCGTAAGTGCCTAAACTCCTCCGTGTACCCAGGGGCAAGGTAGGCCCTGAGCGGTCTTGGGCCGGAGATGCGCCGAATGAGGTCAAGGACGCCCTTGTAAACAAGGCTCTCTCTGCTCTCAGGCTGGCTGATTGTGAAGTGGTTGGCATCGACAGCGATCGGCGCGCATCCAACCACATTGGGATTTGCGCTGACGGCATTAACGACAATGATCTTGCCGCGTACCGGCTCAGTCTCCCAGTACGCCTCGACCACTAGACCAAGGGACGAAGCCGTCCGCGTAAACCATTCCGACAAGTATCTCAGATTGGGCGCCCCCGCGGCGAGATCTCGAGTGACCTGCGTTGGTCCAACGAGCGCGGCCAAGTTGCTCGCGAAATCCGATATTGGTGACCCGGCGTGCGGTGTTGCGATGAACGCTATGGCGCGGGTTTGGGATAAGATGCCACTCCACTGTGGTACGCCTAGAGCATGAGCCATTTGAAGCATTTGCTTAACGAGTAGGCCGCCCAGACTATATGCGATGAAAATGATTGGCCTTTCGCCGATACCTTGCAAACGCAGATATTCGAGTATGTTTCTGGCTCTATCCTGGAGCCCCATCCTCGAGGCGTCGTCGTGCCAACGAGTTGCGCCCGCTGGGTAGCCCAAGGCGCACACGCGCGCCCATGGCGCGTCTTCGGCAATCCATGACGGCCAGTAAAGTGACGGATTGCCCTGCGGATGCCACGTTTCAATGTGGCCGCCACCCAATCCGTGGACGAAAACGACGTCCACGGTCCTCGTAGCTTTAGACTTGCCCGGAACTTCGTGAAGGTAGACTTCCGGCATAGCTTCAAACTCCGCGCTAGATGGAGAAGTCTGAAATCAAACGGCGAAATCGGCCATGAGCTAATCGGCGATGTAGTACGCGCACGGTTGCAATGCAGGCGCAAGTCGCAGTACGTGCCCCGTATGTATCGGCTCTAGCTGGTAGAAGCCGACTAAGTTCGCGAGGTTGGTGAGAGACAGCAACGAGCAGCAAGCGGCCCGACGACACCGCCTCCCCCACCTCAAATCGCCTTCACGAACACGATTAGCCCGTCGAGGCCGCGGCCCATGTCGCGCCAGCCATGGCGGTGATAGAAGCGCTCGGCCCGCGTGCCCGCCCCGGTCGTCAGCCAGGCCTGCGTCAGCCCCGCTTCGGCAAGCCGCGCCAGCGCCGCGTCCAGCAGCACCCGGCCATGACCCTGCCCCTCATGCTCCGGATCGATAAACAACGCCCAGATCAGCGCCGTCTGATGATTGGCGCAGGTAACGCCGACGATCTTGCCGTCGCATTCGGCAACGAAGAAAATCGCCTGCTCGCGATACCAGTCGATTTCGGCCTGCGTCACCTTGGAGGGGTCGGAGAGCTGGTTCTCGCGCACGCCCATCCGGATCGCGCTGATGCGCGGCTGGTCGGCGACCGTCGCCGGGCGAATGATGGCGATCTTCGCCAAGGCGACCCCTCAAAGCTGCTCGACCATAGAAGCCCTCATCCTGAGGAGGCCCGCAAGGGCCGTCTCGAAGGATGCTCCAGATGTCTCCGAGCCTCCTGGAGCATCCTTCGAGACGCCGCTGACGCGGCTCCTCAGGATGAGGGCTGAGTGAGTTTCCCGCGCGCCCTCAGCGCTTGCGGACGAACTCGGTCCGCAGCACCAGCCCCTTGATCGCATCGTGGCGGCAATCGATCTCCTCGGGGTTCTCGGTGAGGCGGATCGAGCGGATTACCGTGCCCTGCTTGAGGGTCTGGCCCGCGCCCTTGACCTTGAGATCCTTGATCAAGACGACGGAATCGCCATCGGCCAGCAGATTGCCGGATGCGTCCCTAACCTCGACGTTCAGTGCGGCAGCCGCGGCAGCTGCGACCTCCGACGCCGGGCGCCACTCGCCGGTCGCCTCGTCAAAGACGTAATCATCATTGTCGTCGGCCATGACCGCCCTGCTCGTCCTGTCGCTGCCGGGCGATCCCGGCCTGAGCCGGGGTTAAACGAGCCGGCCGGATAATTCAACAAGCCGGGCTTGTATAATACGCAACAGCCAACCTTCCGGCCGTCATGCTCGGGTCAAGCCCGAGCATGACGGCCGTGGATGACTACTCCGCCGCCTGCAGCCGATAGGCGGCCGTGTCGTAGTTGAGGATCGGCGCGAGCCAACGCTCAACCTCCTCGATGCTCATGCCCTTGCGCGCCGCATAATCCTCGACCTGGTCGCGCTCGACCTTGGCGACGCCGAAGTAATAGGCGTCCGGATGCGAGAAATAGAGCCCGGAGACCGAGGAGCCCGGCCACATCGCAAAGCTCTCGGTCAGCTTCACGCCGACGCGCCGCTCGGCTTCAAGCAGCCGGAAGATCGTCGCCTTCTCGGTGTGGTCGGGCTGGGCCGGATAGCCCGGCGCCGGGCGGATGCCGCGATATTCCTCGCGGATCAGCTCGTCATTGCCGAAGGTCTCGTCCGGCGCATAGCCCCAGAACTCCTTGCGCACGAGCTGGTGCATCCGCTCGGCGAAGGCCTCGGCGAAGCGGTCCGCCAGCGCCTTGACCATGATCGAGCGGTAATCGTCATTGTCGCGCGCGAATTTCTCGGAGATGCGCTCCTCCTCCGCTCCGGCGGTGACGACGAAGGCGCCGATATAGTCCGGCCGCTCGATGCCTTCCGGCGCAACGAAGTCCGAGAGGCACATGTTCGGCTTGCCGTCGCGCTTGGAGAGCTGCTGGCGCAGGCCATGGAAGGTCGCGAGCGTCTCCTGCCGGCTCTCGCCGGTGAAGAGGCGGATATCGTCGCCCACCGTATTGGCCGGCCAGAAGCCGATGACGGCCTTCGGATTAAACCAGCGCTCCTCGACGACGCGCTTCAGCATCGCCTGCGCATCGTCCCAGAGCGCGCGCGCCGCCTCGCCCTGCTTCTCGTCCTCGAGGATCGCCGGGAAGCGGCCCTTCAGCTCCCAGGTCTGGAAGAAGGGCGTCCAGTCGATCACCGGCACGAGATCAGCGATGTCGTAGGTCCGGAAGACGCGTGTGCCGAGGAAGCTCGGCTTGGGCGGCGTGTAGCCGCTCCAATCCGGCTTGAAGGCATTGGCGCGGGCCTTCACCAGCGGCAGGCGCTGCTTGTCGGCCTCGGAGCGGCGATGCGCCTCGGCGACCTTGGCGTATTCCGCCTGCACGCCCGCGACGTAACCCGGCTTCTGCTCGGACGAGAGCAGGCTGGAAACGACGCCGACGGCGCGCGAGGCGTCGTTCACATGCACCGCCTGGCCCTTCTCATAGGCCGGGTGGATCTTCACCGCCGTATGCACGCGGCTCGTCGTCGCCCCGCCTATCAAGAGCGGGATGTCGAAGCCCTCGCGCTCCATTTCGGAGGCGACGGTGACCATCTCGTCGAGCGAGGGCGTGATCAGGCCCGAAAGCCCGATGATGTCGACGTTCTCCTTGCGCGCCGTGTCGAGGATCTTCTGCGTCGGCACCATCACGCCGAGGTCGATCACCTCGTAATTGTTGCACTGAAGCACGACGCCGACGATGTTCTTGCCGATGTCGTGGACATCGCCCTTCACCGTCGCCATCAGCACCTTGCCGGCGGCCGAGCGCTCGGAGCCGCCATTCAGGCGCTTCTCCTCCTCCATATAGGGCATCAGATAGGCGACCGCCTGCTTCATCACGCGGGCGGACTTCACCACCTGCGGCAGGAACATCTTGCCCGAGCCGAACAGGTCTCCGACCACGTTCATGCCGGACATCAACGGGCCTTCGATGACGTGAAGCGGCTTCTCGGCCTTCTGCCGCGCCTCCTCGGTGTCGGCGTCGATGAACTCGGTAATGCCGGCGACCAGCGCATGCTCCAGCCGCTTCTCGACCGGCAGTTCGCGCCAGGCGAGATCCTTGCCGGAGGTCGCGACGGAGCCGTCGCCCTTGAAACGCGGCGCGGCCTCCAGCAGCCGCTCGGTCGAATCCTTGCGCCGATTGAGGACGACATCCTCGCAGAGCTCGCGCAGCTCCGGGTCGAGATCGTCATAGGAGCCGAGCTGGCCCGCATTCACGATGCCCATGTCCATGCCGACCTTGATGGCATGATACAGGAAGACCGAATGCATCGCCTCGCGGACCTTCTCATTGCCGCGGAACGAGAAGGACAGGTTCGAGACGCCGCCCGAGATATGGGCGTGCGGCAGCGTTTCGCGGATGGCCTTGGTCGCGTTGATGAAGTCGTTGCCGTAGTTGTCGTGCTCCTCGATGCCCGTCGCCACCGCGAAGACGTTCGGGTCGAAGATGATGTCCTCAGGCGGGAAGCCGAGCTTCTCGGTGAGGAGCTTGTAAGCCCGCGTGCAGATCTCGATCTTGCGCTGGAAGGTGTCGGCCTGCCCGACTTCATCGAAGGCCATGACGACCACCGCCGCGCCGTACTGCCGGCAGATGCGCGCCTGTTCGAGGAAGGCTTCCTCGCCTTCCTTCATCGAGATCGAGTTGACGATCGGCTTGCCCTGGATCGTCTTGAGGCCGGCCTCGATCACCGGGAACTTGGACGAGTCCACCATGATCGGCACGCGGCTGATATCCGGCTCCGAGGCGATCAGGTTGCAGAACTCGGTCATCGCCTTCTCGGAGTCGAGCAGGCCCTCGTCCATGTTGATGTCGATGACCTGCGCGCCGTTGGCGACCTGATCGCGCGCCACGTCGAGCGCGGCGGCATAGTCGCCATTGGTGATGAGCTTCCGGAACTTGGCCGAGCCGGTGACGTTCGTGCGCTCGCCGACATTCACGAAGGGGATCGTCTCGTCGAGCGTGAAGGGCTCCAGCCCCGCAAGCCTCAGATAGGGCTTCACCTCCGGCGGCTTGCGCGGCGCCTTGCCGGCGACGGCCTGCGCGATCGCCTGGATATGGCCGGGCGTCGTGCCACAGCAACCGCCGACGACATTGACGAAGCCGGCATCGGCGAATTCGGCGATCATCGCCGCCGTCGCCTCCGGCCGCTCGTCATAGAGGCCGAACTCGTTGGGCAGGCCGGCGTTCGGATAGGCGCAGATCAGCGTGTCGGCAACGCGCGACAGATCCTTGATATGCGCCCGCATCTCGCGCGCGCCGAGCGCGCAGTTAAGGCCAATGGTCAGCGGCGCGGCATGGCGCACCGCGTTCCAGAACGCTTCCGTGGTCTGGCCGGAGAGTGTGCGGCCCGAAAGATCGGTGATCGTGCCGGAGATCATGACCGGCAGGCGGATGCCCTTCTCGCGATAGACCTGCTCGATCGCGACGATCGCCGCCTTGGCGTTGAGCGTGTCGAAGATCGTCTCGATCAGCAGGAGTTCGGAGCCGCCGTCGATCAGCCCCCTCACCTGCTCGGCGTAGGCGTCGCGGACCTGATCGAAGGTGACGGCGCGGAAGCCCGGGTTGTTGACATCGGGCGAGATCGAGAGCGTGCGGTTGGTCGGGCCGATGGCGCCGGCGACATAGCGGCGGCGGCCGTCTTCCTTCTGCGCGATGGCAGCCGCCTCGCGGGCGAGCCGCGAGCACTCGACGTTCAGCTCATAGACCAGATCCTCCATGCCGTAATCGGCCTGGGCGATCGAGGTGCCCGAGAAGGTGTTGGTCTCGACGATGTCGGCGCCTGCCCGGAAATAGGCGAGGTGGATGTCGCGAAGCGCCTCGGGCTGGGTCAGCGCGATGATGTCGTTGTTGCCCTTGAGATCGTGATTGAAGCCCTTGAAGCGCTCGCCGCGGAAATCCGCCTCGGTGAGCTTGAGGTCCTGGATCTGCGTACCCATCGCGCCGTCGAGCACGAGGATGCGCTGCTGGGCGGCTTCGCGCAGGGAGCGCTCGATCTCGGCGCCGTCGACGGGAGTGGGCTTGTAGTCGGACATCAGGCTACTCCGCCGCCACGGCCTGCGCCGCCTGCTTCTCGGGCTTGACGCCGACGAGATGGCAGATGGCGTAGACGAGGTCGGCCTTGTTCATCGTGTAGAAATGCAGGTCGGTGACGCCGCGATCGATCAGGTCGAGCACCTGCTCGGCGCAGACGGCAGCCGCGACGAGCCGGCGCGTAGCGGCATCCTCCTCCAGCCCCGCGAAGCGATCGGCCAGCCATTCCGGCACGCTGGCGCCGGTCTTGCGGGCGAAGTTCGCGGTCTGCTTGAAGTTCTGCACCGGCACGATGCCGGGCAGGATCGGGATCTCGATGCCCCGCGCGCGGACCTTGTCGAGATAGCGGAAATAGACGTCGTTATCGAAGAAGAACTGAGTGATCGCCCGCGTCGCGCCGGCATCGACCTTCTTCTTCAGCGCGTCGATATCGGCATCGAGCGAGGCGGCTTCCGGATGCTTCTCCGGATAGGCCGAGACCGTGACCTCGAAATCGCCGATACGCTTCAACCCCGCGACGAGATCAGAGGTCTGGTGATAGCCGTCCGGATGCGGCTCATAAACCGTGCCGAGGCCGCCGGCCGGATCGCCGCGCAGCGCCACGACATGGCGCACGCCCGCATCCCAATAGGAGCGGATGACTTCGTCCACCTCGGCCTTCGAGGCCGAGACGCAGGTCAGATGCGCGGCGGGCTTCAAGCCCGTTTCCTCGACCATCCGCTTGACGGTCGCGTGGGTGCGCTCGCGGGTGGAGCCGCCGGCGCCATAGGTCACGGAGACGAAGCTGGGCCCGATCGGCTCGAGCCGGCGCACCGACTCCCACAACGCGACCTCCATCTCCTCCGACTTCGGCGGGAAGAACTCGAAAGAGACGCGCGGACGGCGCGAGCCATGCCGGCTGGGGCGAAAAGCATTCATCACGCAACCTCGAGGTTGATATTGCGGGCCGGCGGATCGGCCTGGACGCGCCGGTCGCGGCCCCGCCAAAGCATGACCGGGAGCTGCCCCGAGCCGCCATCGGCGAGAGTGACTTCCTGGGACAGGTCGCAGGAGAGACCCGCCTCAGTGAACCAGCCGGCGATCTGCTGGCGCGAAAAGCCGAGCCGGCGATGCGCATGCTCGCTGCGCAGGAACTCCATATCGTGCGGGGCGAAATCGACGACGATCAGCCGCCCGCCCGGCGCCAGCATCGCCGCCGCCTCTCGCACAGCCCGGCCGGGATCGTCGAGGAAGTGCAGCACCTGATGAACGATGACGAGATCGAACGAGCCGCGCGCGAAAGGCAGCGCATAGATGTCGCCCTGACGCAGCTCGACGCGCGAGAGCCCGGCCCGCTCCAGATTGGCGCGCGCCACCGCCAGCATCGCATGGTTGGCGTCGACGCCGACGGCACGGCCGAATTTCGGCGCGATCCGCTCCAGCATCCGACCGGTGCCGGTGCCGAGATCGAGCATCGCGCCGTTCGTGCCCTCGCCAACCGCCTCTTCGACGGCAGATTCGACGGCATGATCGGGCACATGCAGGCTCCGCAGCCGGTCCCAGTCGCGCGCCACGCTGGCGAAATAGCTCTGCGCCGCCTCTGCGCGGGCGGCGCGCACGGCGGCCAGTCGTTCGCGATCGGCGGCCAGCACCGGATCCTTCAGATCAAGCCAAGCCGCGAGCGAAGCGGCGAAGGCGCCGCCCGGCCCGGTCTCGTCGAGCCGGAAGAAGGCCCAGGCGCCCTCCCGCGAGCGCCTGACCAGCCCCGCCTCGGCGAGCAGCTTGAGATGGCGTGAGATACGCGGCTGCGACTGACCCAGGATGTCGGTCAGATCGGAAACGGAAAGCTCGCCCTCGGACAGCAGGGCGAGGATGCGCAGCCGTGTCTCCTCGCCGGCGGCCCTCAGCCCCGCGAGAAGCACATCGGAGGACAATGTCGTCGGCTGCCGCACGCGTCCTTCCTCCGTCGCGCAAGAAAAAGATATAAAGATATGTTTATGTCGAACGCGCCGTTCGTGCAAGCGGATTTTCGTGCGGAGAAGAGGACGGCCGGGTGAGCGGACTAGTGAGTGGTCCTGATGCCGGCGCACATGAGGCAACCACAGAAGTAAGGGTGACGCGAGGAACCCCTTCTCCCGGATGTGAGAGGGGCAGGGGTGAGGGACTGCGGGTCTTCGTTGAGGCGCAACGTAGCCGTGGCACCTTCTACGGATGGGACAGGCCCGCATCCGGCGCTCCGCGCCACCTTCTCCCATCCGCGAGAAGGAAGGCGTCGCGGTTCGACCGCAAACCCATCTCACCCATCACAGCGCCAACCCCCGACAGAGAAAAGAAGCCGACAAATAAATACGCCGGCGACATCAAGTCGCCGGCGCGCAGTCGCCGAGGCCTGCCGCGGCAGGCAATTTCCCCAGCCACAGAGAAAGACCTCAGATAAGCTTCAGTTCACCCGCGGCGGTCTTGCCACGTTCGGTCTTCAGCTCGAACGAAATCTTTTGCCCTTCTGTCAACGTCATCATGCCGGCCTCTTTCACGGCAGTAATATGGACGAATACGTCCTTCCCACCTTCAGCCGGTTGAATGAAGCCGTAGCCTTTCTCAGTGTTGAACCATTTCACGGTTCCGGTCGCCATCGCCACATCCTTCGAAGCCGCTCCGGAGAGTTGCCTCCTCGGAGCGCACAGGCCGCGCAAGTGGGAAGAATTGACCGAAAATCGAGCGTTGTCGAGACCAAATGTCGCACGGGCAGCGCAATAACTATGGTCAGCTTTTTTGCAATCTGACCTGAGCCTTTACTGCAGCACGAGAAGAACCACCGAGATATATCTCAATCTCGCCGGGGTCGACGACGTAGCGTCCTCTATCATCATGCACTCCGAGACGGGCGGCTTCAAGTCGGAAGCGAACAGTCCTAGTCTCCCCGGCCGCGAGCATCACCTTTGTAAAGCCCTTTAGTTCCCGCAGCGGCCGCGACAGGCTGGCGATAGCCTGCCGGATATAGAGCTGAGCCACTTCTTGCCCGTCGCGCGGCCCAGAATTGGTGATATCGACCGAGATCTCGACGGCCCCGTCGAGCGGCATCGATGCTGCCGAGACGCGCGGATTGGCATAGGTAAAACGGCTGTAGGAGAGCCCGTAACCGAAAGGATAGAGCGGCTCGTTCAACTCGTCCATGTAGATCGACGAGTAGCGCTCCTGCGGCCTCTCGGGCCGCCCCGTCGGGAGCTGGCCGTAATAGATCGGGATCTGCCCGACCGAGCGCGGAAAGCTCATCGGCACGCGGCCAGAGGGGTTGTAGCGCCCCGTCAGGATGTCGGCGATGGCCGCCCGTGCTTCCGTGCCACCATGGAAAGTCTGCAGGATTGCGGCGACATGCTCGCTCGCCCAGGTCAGCACCAGCGGCCGGCCCGTTGCCAGCACCAGCACCACCGGCTTGCCCGTCGCGACCAGCGCTTTCAGCAGTTCCTGCTGCACGCCGGGCAGGCCGAGCTTCGTGCGCGAGGCTGCCTCGCCGAGGAAGGCGCAATCCTCGCCCAGCATGGTGACGATCAGGTCGCTTTCGGCCGCAGCGCGGATCGCCGCCTCCTTGTCTGCGAAGTCCGTCCCGCAATTCTTCGTGAAGGCTGGCTCGAAAGTGACGCGGACATCCCGCGGCAGCCGCTCCCGCAACGCATCCGGCAGCGGCGTGACGACCCGGCGCCCCAGCCCGGCCGGGTCGGTCCAGACCCGCTCGTCCTCCGGCACCGCCATGGCGCCGATCACGGCGACGGACTTCACGCCGTCGCGGATCGGCAGGATATCGTCGGCATTCTTGAGCAGGATCGCGCCCTCGCGCGCGGCCTGCAGCGCCACCTCGCGCGCAGCCTCCGTCTGCATCAGCTTCGGTGCGGCGGCGGGGTCGACATCGGATCTGCCGAACAGGCCAAGATGAAATTTGACGCGCAGGACGCGCCTGACCGCCTCATCCACCGCCCTCATCGGCACACGCGCCGCGCGGACCTCGTCAGCGAGATGCTTGTGGTAGGCATCGCCCATCATGTCCATGTCGATCCCCGCGAGCAGCGCTTTTCGCGCGGCCTCGGCATCGTCGCGGGCGATACCGTGCTGCCGCAGCTCGGTGATCGAGCCGAAATCGGAGGTGACGAAGCCGCGGAAGCCCCATTTTCCGCGCAGGAGATCGGTCAGCATGCCGCGGTGGGCGGTCGCAGGCACGCCGTTCAGCGTGTTGAAGGCGGCCATCGCCGTCATCGCGCCGGCCTCCAGCGAGGCCTTGAACGGCGGCAGATGGAGGTCGAAGAGCTGGCTCGTCGGAATCCAGGCCGTGTTATAGTCGCGCCCCGCCTCGACCGCACCGTAACCGACGAAATGCTTCACCGTCGTCGCGGCACCGCCACGCTGATAGCCCCTGGTACGCGCTGCGGCGACGACCGTGCCCAGATAAGCGTCCTCCCCCGCGCCCTCGAGCGTGCGGCCCCAGCGCGGATCGCGGATGATGTCGACCATCGGCGCGAAGGTCCAGTTGATGCCGGCAGCGGCAGCCTCCCGCCCGCTCCAAAAGGCCGCCTGCTCGATCAGCTCGGGATTCCAGCTTGCGGCCTGGCCGAGCGGAAACGGGAAATAGGTCGAGAAACCATGGACCGCGTCGAGCCCGATGATCAGCGGGATCTTCAGCCGACTCTCGCGAGCCGCTTTCTGCACGGCGAGGATCTCCGCCGGCACGACGAAATTCATCACCGCGCCCATCTCGCCGTTGCGGACCTGATTGACGTCGAAGCCTTCGCCACGGCCCGAGAGGTGGAGCTGGCCAACCTTCTCCTTCAGCGTCATCTGCCTGAGCAGCGCGTCGATCCGCCGCTCGATCGTCTGCGCCTCCCGCCCTGTCTTCCAGGAAACGGCCTGCTGTGCCGGCGCGGCGGAAGCCAGGCAGAGCAGAAGGAAGGCAGCGACCAGCCGCAGAGCCATGCGAGACGATCTCCCTGTCGCTACGCAAGGCGCCGCGCAGCCGAACAGCAACGCCTGACTGGCTCAACCGTTGCATGCTCTGGCGCGGAACCTCGCTAGCCGGTACAGCCCTCGCCATGTCGCAAATCGCCAGCGCCCCGTCGCCGCAGAAGCACCGCCTCTATGAGGATCTGCTCGCCCTGCCGCTCGGAACGCTGATGATCTCGATCGGGATCGTGCTCTTTGCGAAAGCGACCGTGCTGACCGGCGGCGTGGCGGGGCTCGCGCTGCTGCTGCAATTCGCCACAGGCGCCGATTTCAGCATCCTGTTCTTCGTCATCAACCTGCCTTTCTATTGGCTGGCGGTGATCCGCATGGGCTGGGCCTTCACGCTGCGCACGGTCGCGGCGGTCGCACTGATCTCGCTTTTCGTCTGGGCGACGCCGGCCTGGCTCAGCATCGAGGCGATCGCACCACTCTATGCAGCCTGCGCCGGCGGCGCGGCCATGGGGCTCGGCCTGCTGGCACTGGCGCGCCATCGCACGGCGATCGGCGGCGTCAACATCCTCGCGCTCTATCTGCAGGAGCGGCACGGCATCCGCGCCGGCTGGGTTCAGCTCGGCATCGACGCCACGATCTTCGCCGCCGCCCTCTTCGTGCTGCCGCTCGACAAGGTGGCGATGTCGGTGGTGGGCACGGTGGTTATCAACGCCATTCTGGCGATGAACCACAAGCCCGGCCGTTACATGGCGGTATCCTGAGCCCGCCGACCGCGCATGACGCTTCCATCACAGGGAGAGTTGCGCCCCGCCCTTCGTCATGCCAGTCACCCGAGGGGAAGCGAACGGCAAGACAAGCGGCGAGACGAGACATGGCCCAGCCTCTGACCATCGAAGATCTGCGCATCCTGGCGAAGCGCCGCGTGCCGCGCATGTTCTATGACTACGCCGATTCCGGCGCCTGGACCGAAGGCACCTACCGCGCCAACGAGACCGATTTCGCCAAGGTGAAGCTGCGCCAGCGCGTCGCCGTCGACATGACGAACCGCTCGCTCGCCTCCGAGATGATTGGTCAGCCGGTTTCCATGCCGGTCGCCCTTGCCCCCACCGGCCTCACCGGCATGCAGCACGCCGATGGCGAGATTCTCGCCGCCCGTGCCGCCACCAAGGCCGGCGTCCCCTTCACGCTATCGACCATGAGCATCTGCTCGATCGAGGACGTGGCGAACCACACCCAGGCGCCGTTCTGGTTCCAGCTCTATGTGATGAAGGACCGCGACTTCATCTCCCGCCTGATCCAGCGCGCCAAGAAGGCCGGCTGCTCGGCGCTGGTGCTGACGCTCGACCTGCAGATCCTCGGCCAGCGCCACAAGGACATCCGCAACGGCCTCTCCGCCCCGCCGAAGCCGACGCTGGCCAACCTGATCAACCTCGCCTTCAAGCCCTGGTGGTGCCTGAAGATGCTGGACACGCCGCGCCGGCAATTCGGCAATATCGTCGGCCATGTCAGCGGTGTCGCCGACATGTCCTCGCTCTCCTCCTGGACGGCCAGCCAGTTCGATCCGAAGCTGAACTGGGACGATGTCCAGTGGATCAAGGACCAGTGGGGCGGCAAGTTGATCCTCAAGGGCATCCTCGATCCCGAAGACGCCGAGATGGCTGCGAAGAGCGGCGCCGATGCGCTGATCGTCTCGAACCATGGCGGACGCCAGCTCGACGGCGCGCTCTCCTCGATCGAGGCGCTGCCGGGCATCGTCGAGCAGGTCGGCAACCGCATTGAGGTGCTGTTCGACGGCGGCATCCGCTCGGGGCAGGACGTGCTGAAGGCGGTCGCGCTCGGCGCCAAAGGCACCTTCATCGGCCGCGCCTTCCTGTACGGGCTGGGCGCCATGGGCGAGCAGGGCGTGACCACCGCGCTCGACATCATCCGCAAGGAGCTCGACGTCACGATGGCGCTCTGCGGTCTTCGCGACCTGAAGGATGTCGATGAGCGCATCCTCGTCGGCGGACGCGCCGGAGCGATGAAGCGGCTGGCGGGCGGCTGAGAGCCCAGCCTCCGGAAACGCAAATCGCGGGAGCGCACGCCCCCGCGATCTCTGTCCGGATTCCGATGATCAAGCCTTGAGGAAGGCCAGCATGTCCTGGTTGAGGCGCTCCTTATGCGTCTCGGAGAGGCCGTGTGGAGCGCCCTCATAGACCTTGAGCAGTGCATGCGGCACGAGCTTCTTCGAAGCACGACCGGCGGCGTCGATCGGAACGATCTGGTCGTCGTCGCCATGGACGATCAGCGTCGGCCGGTTGAACTTCTTCAGATCCTCGGTGAACTCGGTCTCCGAGAACGCCTTGATCGAGTCATAGGTGTTCTTGTAGCCGCCCTGCATGCCCTGCGAATACCAGGCCTCGATCGCGCCCTGGCTCGGCTTGGCGCCCGGCCGGTTGTAGCCGAAAAACGGCCCCGAGGGGATGTCGCGGAAGAGCTGGGCCCGATCGGCCACGAAGGCCTTGCGGATGCCGTCGAAGACATCGATCGGTAGGCCGCCCGGATTGGCCGGCGTCTTCACCATCAGCGGCGGAACCGCCGAGATCAGCCCGAGCTTCGCGATGCGGCCCGTGCCGTGGCGGCCGACATAGCGCGCAACCTCGCCGCCGCCGGTCGAGAAGCCGAAAGCCGAGACATTGCGCAAATCGAGCGCCTCGATCACCTCGGCGAGATCGTCCGCATAATGGTCCATGTCGTTGCCATCCCAAGGCTGGCTGGAGCGGCCATGACCGCGCCGATCATGGGTCACGACGCGGAAGCCGTTATTGGCAAGGAAGAAGGCCTGGTTCTCCCAGCTATCCGACGAAAGCGGCCAGCCATGGCTCAGCGTCACGGCCGGGCCGTCCTTCGGGCCCCAATCCTTGAAATAGAGGCTGACGCCCTCACGGGTGGTGACATAGCTGCCGTTCACGACCGGCTTGCCGCGGCGCGCTGCCGGGGCCTTCGCGGCGGACCTGGACTGCGCGGCAGACTCGGAAGCGGGGAGCACCGCAGTAGTGGCAGCAGCGGCGAGCGCCAGCCCGGTCTGGACGTCGCGGCGAGCGGGAGTGCGGGAAGAGGCTTCATTCCGGTTAGACATGACCTGTCTCCTTTGGTTCGGGTGACCACGATTGAGTGTCGCTCGATCTATATATCGTTAGCGATTAGATCGTTAGCGATTTAATATGGCGGCCGGACCGGCCTGTCAATCCCTTGCGATTAGATCGCGTGCGATTTATTTAGGAAGCATTCCGAGGAGATCCCCATGTCCCCTGCACCTGCCGCCGGCTCCGGCGCCGAACTGAAGCTCGACGACTTCCTCTGCTTCGCGGTCTATTCCGCGAGCCATGCCTTCAACCGGCTGTACAAGCCGCTGCTCGACGCGCTGGGGCTGACCTACCCGCAGTATCTCGTAATGGTGACGCTCTGGGAGCGCGACGACCGCACAGTCGGCGAGATCGGCGAGCGGCTCTTCCTGGAGTCGAACACACTCACGCCGCTGCTGAAGCGGCTGGAAGCAGCTGGCCTCCTCTCCCGTCGGCGCGACCCCGCCGATGAGCGGCAGGTGCGGCTCGTGCTGACGCCGGAAGGCCGGGCCCTGCGAGACAAGGCGCAGAGCGTGCCGGGCTGCATCCTCGAGGCCACGGCATTGACCGCCGGCGATGCGCGCCGCCTGACCGAAGAGATCACCCGCTTACGGACCGCGCTCGGCAAGACGGTTTGACCGCGACGAAGACCGGATCGGCGGCCGGATGAACGGGCCCCTTGACTCCCGCCCGACCTCGCCCAAATAAATGAGCAATCACTCACTCATCAAATTCAGCCCCAAATGGCCCGCCCTCTCAGCGAAGCGAAACGCGAAGCGATCCTGAACTCGGCCATCAAGCTGGTGGCGGCGCAGGGCACCGGCGCGCCGACCGCCGGCATCGCCCGCGATGCCGGCCTCGCCGAAGGCACGCTCTTCACCTATTTCGCCAACAAGGATGAGCTGCTGGGCCAGGTCTACCTGCTGCTGAAGACCAATCTCGCGGAGACCGTGCTGAAGGCCTATCCGGCCGCGGCGGGCATCCGCGAGCGCTTCGAGCATGTCTGGAACGGCTTTATCGACTGGGGCGCGGACTACCCGGCTAAACGCAAGGCGCTACGCCAGCTCGCCGTCTCCGACCGCATCGCGGCCGAGATGCGCCTCCAGGCCAGCCTCCCCTTTGCGGACATCAGCGCGATGCTGGAACAGAGCCGCGCCGAGGGCGTGCTTAAGGCGCATTCGCAGGCTTTCGTCGGCACCGTCATCGAGGCGCTAACCGACGCGATGCTCGACATGATCGCGCGCGAACCCGACAGGCGCGACCACTACAAGAAGGCCGGCTTCGATCTGCTCTGGCACGGCCTCACCAACTAGCTGGAGACGCAAAGGCAGCCAGGAGAAAGCCGTCACAGCAGGCATTCTATATTTCTTTAAATGAGCAAGTGCTCACTCATAAAACTCGGAAGGACAACATCATGACCAAGACCTGGTTGATCACCGGCAGCGCCCGTGGCCTCGGTCGCTCCATCACCGAGGCCGCGCTCGCCGCCGGCCACAATGTCGTTGCCACGGCGCGCAACCCGGAGCGCCTCGCGGATCTGCAGGAGCGCTATCGCGACACGTTGCTCCCCTTCGCCCTCGACGTCACCGACGGCTTTGCGGCTCACGCTGCCGTCGAACGTACCGTTGAGACCTTCGGCCAGCTCGACGTGCTGGTAAACAATGCCGGCTTCGGCCACGCCGTCGCCTTCGAGCAGACCACGGAGGAGGACTTCCGTGCCCAGATCGACACGAATTTCTACGGCGTGGTCAACCTCGCGCGGGCCGTGCTGCCAGTGATGCGCCGCCAAGGCTCCGGCCACATCATCAACATTTCTTCGGTCGGTGGGCGGACCGCCACGCCGGGTCTGAGCGCCTATCAGGCGGCGAAATGGGCCGTCGGCGGCTTCACCGAAGTGCTGGCCAAGGAAACCGCCCCGCTCGGCATCAAGGTCATCGCTGTAGAGCCCGGCGGCATGCGCACCGACTGGGGCGAGATCGCGCGCAGCAACGCGCAGACTGTGATGGAAGACTACCAGCCGAGCGTCGGCGCCATCCTCGACCTCCTGAAGAACTATGTCGGCCACGAGGTCGGCGACCCGGCCAAGATTGCCCAGATCGTCCTCGATCTGGCCGGGCGGGACGCACTGCCGGCGCATCTCGTGCTCGGCAGCGACGCCCTCTTCGTCCTGGCCCAAGCCGATGCCGAACGGCAGAAGCAGGCCGCCGAATGGGCTGCCGTCAGCACATCCTCGGATTTCGACGGCACCGATCTGGTCGCGCTGCAAAAGCTACTGAGCGGCAAGGCCGCCTGAGGCAGCCTGCCTCCATAACGGCGCTAGCCATCCCGGACGCGGCGAAGCACAGATCCGCGATGACGGCGCAGTCTCGGGCGGGCCCTAGCCGGCTTGCCCGAGGCTGGAGCCACGTTTTGAAGCAAAATCTTTGATAGAATTCGGTTAAAATCCTCTGCCATCGATCAGAAACCGCTTAATGCCGTCATCGGAAAGCGATCGACTCCAGTATATCTCCAAGACAAGATGTATCTACCCAAAGGTCATCGCGATCATACGCATCACGCACGCCGTCGTCGGAGGCTATCATGTCTACGGTTACGCCTGTCCAGGGAGCCGCTTCACTGCTGTTTCAGCAGGCCATCCTTGTGCCGGCTCCGCATCCACCTGCCGCAGCGACGGAGGTCGAGACCGCGACGGCCGTGCAGCCGGTCGAGCCGATCTCGAGGCACGACCCGGTGACGGCGCAGGCCCGCTCGAAAGTCTACGAGGCGCTACTGCAGGCCGAAAGCGCGGGCCTTCCAGAGATCAAGCTCCGCCTGATCGAAAACGTCGCCGGTGCCCTGGGCATCAACCAGGAGAATTACGGTTCGGACTCGGCCTTCCGCGCCGCCATCCGGGCAGCCTTCGACGAGCTGGCGATGAACCCGCATGCGCGGGAGATCATTGCAGGCCTTCCCCGCAATCTCGGCCTCGACAGCGCCAGCGCCTCGCTGAAGGAGGCGGCAGAGGCCGCCAGAGCCGCGGCCGAGGCGCAGCGGGAGGGCCACAAGGTTGAGCAGAAAGCGAAGGCCGAGCGGGAAGCGGAAATCGAGCAGGCCGCCAAGGCCGAACGGGCAGTTGCTGTAGCCGATTCGGCGCCGGCACCGAAGGCGACCGAGGCGGCAGCCCCGCCGAAGACCGAAACACAGCCGGCTCCCCCGGCCTCTGCCGCCGCCCCGAAAGCAGAGAGCATCACGCCAGCTCCAGCCACTTCTCCTGAACCAGCTTCCGCGCCGGCTCCCGTCGCAAGCAGCACATCCACCGTGACGGCCTGAAGCGCCACAGCGCGACGGAGATTACTCCAAACAAAAGCCCGCGGCGCCGAAGCGTCGCGGGCTGAGTAGTTGCGGCCCCTCGCGAAGGTCATCTCGTCGCGAGGGGGGATTTACACCTTAGCTGCGATACCAGGCGCCGAGGTTCCAGGTATCGACGTCCCAGCCGGAGTGGTCGATCGCGAGGCTCTGCGCCGCCGCGACGACCTTGGCCCGCGACAGGATCGGCAGGATCACGTTCGCTTCACAGAAGATCTCGTTGACCTTGATCAGGTACTCGGCCCGCTTGGCCGGGTCGAGCTCCTTCTGGGCGGCCTTATAGGCCTCGTCCGCAGCCGGATCGGTGTAGCGCGAGACGTTGCGGCCCAGCCACTTGTTCTCCTTGGTGGCGACCTCCCAGGAGACGAACTGGTTGAGGAACCGCTCCGGGTCGGGCTGCGGCTGCGTCGTCGTGTACATCTCCATGTCGGTGTACAGCTTGGTGTAGGTGTCCGGGTTGGCAACGTCGGACGAGAAGAACACCGAGGCCGTGACCGACTTCAGCTCGATCTCGATGCCGGCCTTCTGGCAGGCCTGCTTGATGATCGCCTGAACCTTCTGGCGCGGCGAGTTGATCGAGGTCTGGAAGACGTATTTGAGCTTCTTGCCGTCCTTCTCGCGAATGCCGTCGGCGCCGCGCTTCCAGCCGGCGTCGTCGAGGATCTTGTTGGCCTTCTCGAGGCTGTACTCGTACTTGAGCTTCGGCGACTTGAAGCGCTTGGGCTCGTTGACGAAGCTCGCGGTCGGGGTGCCGGCGCGGCCGTAGATGAACTTCTGGATCGAGTCGCGATCGATCAGCAGGTTGATCGCCTGGCGCACGGCCGGGTCCGACAGCGTCGGGTGCTTGGTCTTGGCGCTCGAACGCTCGCCATCGACCTCGGTCCATGGATCGGTCGTGTTCAGCGTGATGAACTCGATGTCACCCGCGGGAGCCGCGCTGATGCGGCCACGGCCACCCGTCTCCATGCGCTTGAGGACCTCGTCCTCGACCAGCGTATCCCAGGCGTAGTCGTATTCGCCGGTCTGCAGCACGGCGCGGGCCGCCGAAACCGCGTCACCGCCGCCCTTGACTTCGAGCGTGTCGAAATGCGGCTGGTTCTTGACGTGGTAGTCTTCGTTGCGCGTACCGGTGAGGACGTCGCCCGGCTTGAAATCGGCGAACTTGTAGGGGCCCGTGCCGACCGGCTTGAGGTTCGCCGGCGCCTCGCGGGACTTGGCGCCCTTGTACTCGCCGAAATGGTGCTTCGGCAGGATCATGCCGGCGACGCCGACGAAGGGATCGGCCCAGAACGGGGTCGGCTTGCTGAAGATCACCTTGACGGTCAGGTCGTCGATCTTCTCGACCTTGATGTCCTTGTAGGCGCCGCTCGTGTAGGCGGCCGTCGCCGGATCGGCGGCGTATTCCCAGGTGAAGACGACGTCATCGGCCGTGAACGGCTTGCCGTCATGCCACTTCACGCCCGGCTTCAGCTTCCAGGTGACGGTCGTGCCATCAGCCGAAAGGCCGCCATTCTCGCGGGTGGGGGTCTCGGCGGCGAGCTGCGGGATCAGGTTGCCTTCCTTATCCCATCCGGCGAGCGGCTCGAAGAAGATGCGCGAGGCGATCTGGTCCTTGGTGCCGGAGGCGAAATGCGGGTTCAACAGCGTCGGGGCCTGCCAGAGCAGGAGCTTCAGCGGGCCGCCGCCACCGGCCTTGGCCGGCTTGTACTGCAGCGTGGCATTGGCCATCGCGACATCGTTCCAGGCCAGGATCTGGCTCGCGATCGGCGCGGTAATACCCACGGCCGCTAGCCTCTGGATGAAGGAACGGCGCGACATCCGCCCGTTCTTGACGCCCTCAACCATATCTTGAATTTGCCGGCTATTCATAACGCACCTTCGCAGTACAATCGCTGACGCTCGCGAACGAGCGGCAAGACGTATATAAATTTCGACAAAGCTACGGCATTACTATGCCGGAGCCGCGAGACACCCTTAGAGGCTCCACCTTAAGCCCCGCTTAAGGGGATCGGACAAAGCGCCGCTTCTTTGACCAGAGTGCCGCCGCTTTAGCCACCCCGCGGGACGCATGCCGCGCGTGCGCCGCACAATGAAAAAGGCCCCGCGGCGGGTTGCCGCGGGGCCTTTTTCGTCTTCGATCGGAACCTCAGCGCGAGAATTTCTTGTACTGGATGCGCTTCGGAATGGTGGAGTCGATGCCGAGGCGGCGCTTCTTGTCCTCCTCGTACTCCTCGAAATTGCCCTCGAACCACTCGACATGGCTGTCGCCCTCGAAGGCGAGGATGTGGGTCGCGATGCGGTCGAGGAACCAGCGATCGTGGCTGATGATGACCGCGCAGCCGGCATAATCCTCCAGCGCCTCTTCGAGCGCGCGCAGCGTGTCGACGTCGAGGTCGTTGGTCGGCTCGTCGAGCAGCAGGACGTTGGCGCCGCTCTTCAGCATCTTGGCGAGGTGGACGCGGTTGCGCTCACCGCCCGAGAGCATGCCGACCTTCTTCTGCTGGTCGCCGCCCTTGAAGTTGAAGGCCGAGCAATAGGCGCGGGAGTTGATCTCGCGCTTGCCGAGATAGAGCACGTCGTTGCCGCCGGAGATCTCCTCCCAGACGTTCTTCTTGTCGTCGAGCGAGTCGCGGCTCTGATCGACATAGCCGAGCTGGACGCTCTCGCCGATGGTGATCTTTCCGGCGTCGGGCTTGTCCTGGCCGGTGATCATGCGGAACAACGTGGTCTTGCCGGCGCCGTTGGGGCCGATCACGCCGACGATGCCACCCGGCGGCAGCTTGAACGACAGGTCGTCGATCAAGAGCTTGTCCTGGAAGCCCTTCGACAGCCCCTCGAAATCGACGACGTTGTTGCCCAGCCGCTCGGCGATCGGGATGATGATCTGCGCGGTGTCCGGCCCCTTCTGCGAGGCCTTCTGCACCAGCTCGTCATAGCGCTGGATACGGGCCTTGCTCTTGGCCTGGCGCGCCTTCGGCGAAGCGTTGACCCATTCCTGCTCGCGCGCGATCGTCTTCTGGCGGGAGGCGTCCTCGCGGCCCTCCTGCTCCAGGCGCTTCTGCTTCTGCACCAGCCAGGACGAGTAGTTGCCCTCGTAGGGGATGCCCTGACCGCGATCGAGCTCAAGGATCCAGCTCGTGACGTTGTCGAGGAAGTAGCGATCGTGGGTTACGATCAGGATCGCGCCCGGATAGGTCCTGAGGTGCCCTTCGAGCCAGGCCGTGGTCTCGGCGTCGAGATGGTTGGTCGGCTCGTCGAGCAGCAGCAGCTCGGGCTGCTCCAGCAAGAGCTTGCACATGGCGACGCGGCGGCGCTCGCCGCCCGAGAGCTTCGAGACTTCCCAGTCATCCGGCGGGCAGCGCAGCGCGTCCATCGCCTGGTCGACCTTGGAATCGAGGTCCCAGAGCCCCTTGGCCTCGATCTCGTCCTGGAGATTGGTCATCTCGTCGGCGGTCTCGTCCGAGTAGTTCATGGCGAGCTCGTTGTAGCGGTCGAGGATCGCCTTCTGCGGCGCGACGCCGAGCATGACGTTCTCACGCACGTTCAGGCTCTCGTCGAGCTTCGGCTCCTGCGGCAGGTAGCCGACGCGCGCGCCCTCCGCGACCCAGGCCTCGCCGGTCCACTCCTTGTCCATGCCGGCCATGATCTTGAGCAGCGTCGACTTACCAGCGCCGTTCACGCCGAGCACGCCGATCTTGGCGTCCGGATAGAAGGAGAGGTGGATGTTGTTCAGGACCTGCTTGCCACCCGGATAGGTCTTCGACAGGCCGCGCATATGGTAGATGAACTGGCGGGACATGGGGCGAGCGGGCTCCGCTTTCGGGGGCATTGCGACATAGGTGTCGGGAGATTGGCTGCTATGTAGCGAGGCCCGCGAGGCACCGCAACAGCCAGCCCGCCTTCGCGCGCGATTGCGCCGCACGAAAGCAGCGGAATAATGCCGTTTCCGAGCAGCCGCTCTTGGGTCCGCGCGACGTGCCTCAGCCACCCGCCTACGCCACCATAGAAATCAATCTGCGCGAGAGCGCCCAGCTCTTCAACACGCTAGACCCCTTCCCTTTTCGGGAGCGAGACCTCTCGGCCGAGGCCGAGAAATACATCGTCGAATGGGCGCGCGAGCTGCCCGGTGACCGTCCGATCGAAATCCTGATCCACCTGCCGCCGGAACAGGCCGCCTCAGAAAGCGCTCCGGAACTCGCCGCCGCCGTCAATGGCTGGTTCGACGGCCGGGCCCGGGAGGAACGGCAGGCGCTGCGGGCGCTGTTCCGGGATGGGCGGATCGGTTTCATGCTCGGCTTCGCTGCGCTGGCCTTCTGCCTGTTCCTGAGCTGGAGCATCGGTCAGCGCTATGAAGGTCCGTTCCCGCGCACCCTGCAGGAAAGCCTGGTTATCATCGGCTGGGTCGTGATCTGGCGCCCGGCCGAAATCTTCCTCTACGACTGGCTGCCGATCGCGCGCCGCAAACGCCTGTACCAGCGCCTCGCCGAAGCCCAGGTCGCCATCCGCGCCCGCCCATCGGAACCAATCAGCAGCAACTGAACACTGTATACAGAATATCTTGTACCGAGACTGGAAAGCAGTCTAACCTCCCCTTACGGACCGCCCCACCAAGAAGCGGCCATCCCGCGGAGGAAACCATGAAGACCATCGTCAAGGCTGCGCTGGGCGCGGCCGCACTGCTGCTGGCTGCCGGGCCTGCCTCGGCCTTCCCGGATCGTCCCGTCCAGCTCATCGTGCCCTGGGCCGCCGGCGGCGGCATGGATTCGGTGATGCGCATCTTCGCGGCCGGCTTCGAGATCGAGTTGAAGCAGCCCGTCAACGTCATCAACCGCACCGGCGGCGGCGGCATCACCGGCCACACCGCCATCGCGACCGCGACGCCCGACGGCTACACCGTCGGCGGCATCAGCCCGGAGATCTCCTTCTTCAAGACGCTCGGCATGGGCGAGCTGACCGTCGACAGCGTCGATGCCTTCTCCCGCCTTTCGCTGATCCCGGCGGGCGTGACGGTGAAGGCGGACAGCCCGCTCAAGACTCCAGCAGACTATCTCAAGGCGGTGAAGGACAGCCCGAAGGGCACCTTCCTCGGCTCCGGCACCGGCGTCGGCGGCTCCTGGCACATCGCCTCGGGCGGCCTGCTCAAGGCCGCCGGCATCGCGCCGGATGCGGTGAAGTGGGTGCCGAGCAATGGCGGCGCGCCGGCGCTGAACGACCTCGTCGCAGGCGGGCTTACCGTCTTCACCGGCTCGCCCATCGAGGCCAAGGCGATGCTCGAGGCCGGCCGCGTGCGGACCATCCTGCTGATGACCAATGAGCGCCATCCGAACTTCCCGGACGTCCCCAGCGCCAAGGAAGCCGGCATCGACTGGACCTATGAGAACTGGTTCGCCCTCGCCGGCCCCAAGGGCATCCCGGCCGACCGCCGCAAGATCCTCTTCGACGCGGCCGAGCGCACGATGCAGCGCCCCGAGGTCCGCAAGGCGATGGCCGATCGCGGCATCACCCCGGTCTGGGACAAGCCCGCCGAGTTCGCCGCCTATGTGAAGACCTTTACGGAGCGCGGCAACGCGGTGCTCAAGGACCTCGGCCTCGCCAAGGAGTGACGCGCGCCGATCGGGTCTTTTCGGCCTGATCGCGTCGGCTTCACAAACGCGGGATCGACCCGTCCGCCTGCTTCCTTTCGGCCCGGACCATGCATCAGACTGGCCGGGCCGAAATATCAGGGAGAGACGGGATGGCACGACCGACGATCTGCGCGGCAATCCTTCGGTTCTGCCTGCCCCTTCTCGCGTTGGTAACGCTTGGCTTCGCCCCGGCCCGCGCGCAGTCGGACGAACCGGGCTGCCGGCCGGAAATGGCGAGCCTCAGGCTCCCGATCCAGCGCGCCAACCTCGCCAGGGACGAAGTCAGGCTCACCTTCGTCGGCCATGCGACCTTCCTGATCGAGACGCCGGGCGGCGTGAAGGTCGCGACCGACTACAACGACTATGTCCGCCCGTCGGTGACGCCCGACATCGCCACGATGAACAAGGCGCATTCGACGCATAATTCCGCCCGCCCGGACCCCGCCATCAAGTACGTGCTGCCGGGCTGGGACCCGGCCGGCAAGGGCGCGGCGAAGCACGACGTCACGCTGGGCGACATCCGCGTCCGCAACGTGCCGACCAATATCCGCAGCTATGCCGGCGGCACCGACTACGACGGCAACTCGATGTTCGTCTTCGAGATCGGCGATCTCTGCATCGCCCATCTCGGCCATCTGCATCATCCGCTCGAACCCGGCCATCTGCGTGCGCTCGGCCGCGTCGATGTCGTGCTCTTCCCGGTCGACGGCAGCTACACGCTCGACCAGGAAGGTATGCTGGAGGTGCTGAAGTCGATCCAGGCGCGCGTCATGATCCCGATGCACTTCTTCGGTGGCGGCACGCTGAATCGCTTCCTCTCCCGCACCGAGGGGCTCTGGCCCGTCGAGCGCCGTGATCAGCCGGTGATCACGCTGAGCAAGGCGACCCTGCCGGCAAAGCCGGTGATGATCGTCCTGCCCGGGCATTAGAGCTTGCTGATTGTCTGCCGAAACACGCCGTCATCCCGGGCTTGACCCGGGATCCATCGGAAGGCTCCGTGCTCTACGATGGATCCCGGATCTGCGCTGCTTTGCAGCTTGTCCGGGATGACGCGGCGGTTCCGTGCGAAATCAGTACGCTTTGAGTTCGCGGCGTCAGGTGTTCACGCCACCATCGATGGCGAGGCCGGCGCCCGTGATGAAGCGGCCCTCCTCGCTGGCGAGATAGGCGACGGCCCCGGCGATGTCCTCCGGCTTGCCATAGACCGGGATCGCCATGCGGGCGCGCTGCGCATCGGCCTGCGGACCTGCGGCCGGGTTCATGTCGGTATCGGTCGAGCCAGGATGGACGATGTTGACGGTGATGCCGCGCGGGCCGAGATCGCGTGCCAGCCCCTTGGTGAAGCCGATCAGCGCCGCCTTGCTCATCGCATAGAGCGAGACGTTCGCCTCGACCACCCGGTCCGCGAGGCAGGAGCCGATCGAGATGATCCGCCCGCCCTCGCCCAGATGCGCGGCCGCAGCCTGCGAAGCCAGCACGACCGCGCGGATGTTCACGTCGAGGATGGCGTCGATATCGGCGAGGCTCCAATCGGCGACCGGGCCGCCACGGAAGATGCCGGCATTGTTGACGAGGATGTCGAGACCGCCGAGCGCCTTCGCCGCCTCGTCGACCGAGCGCTTCACGGCAGCCGGGTCGGCGCTATCGGCGGCGATGGCGACGCCCTTGCGGCCCAGCGCCTCGATGGCTTTCACGACCTCAGCGGCCTTTTCGGCGGAACGCTCATAGGTAATCGCGATATCGGCGCCTTCGGCGGCAAGCCTTTTGGCTATGGCCGCGCCGATGCCACGGCTGGCGCCGGTGACGAGCGCACGTTTTCCAGCAAGGCGAGACATGGGAAACTCCATTTCTGTTATGATCGATACATAAATAGATGGTCCACTTGCCTGCCGCCGTCAAGCTAAATATATATTGATCGATACAGAATTTTTGCGAGGAGGTTCCCGCATGGCCGAGCGCGGCCGCCCACGCAGCTTCGACCGCCAGAAGGCGCTGCAATCGGCGATGGAGGTGTTCTGGGATCGCGGCTTTCAGGCCGCCTCGATGAGCGACCTGACCGAGGCCATGGGCATCAACCCGCCGAGCCTCTATGCCGCCTTCGGCAGCAAGGAGGAGCTCTATCGCGAGGCCATTGCCCATTATACCGCGACGGAGAGCGACGAAATCGTCGCGCCGATGCAGCAAGCGCCGACGGCGCGCGCCGCGGTGGAAGGCTATCTCATGGCCAGCGCGAAGACGTTCACCCGGCCCGGCCACCCGCCCGGCTGCATGGTCGTGCTCGCGGCGGTCAATGCGGTCGGTGTCAGCGAGGAGACCAGCCATATCCTGCGCGAGATGCGGCTCGGCAACATCGCGATGATCGAAGCGCGGCTCAGGCGCGCCATCGCGGAAGGCGAGCTGCCGGCCACGATCGAGCCGCATGCAATCGCGAGCTACTACGTCACCGTCCAGCAGGGCATGTCGATCCAGGCCCGCGACGGCGCCTCGCGAGCCCTGCTGGAAGCGATCGTGCGTGGCGCGATGGCCGCCTGGGACGGGCTGGTGGAAGCCCGAAACGCCGCAGCCTGAAGAATCGCGTTAACGCCTCGCTGAGGCTGATCGCGGGCTTTCCTTGCTGCGTCTGCAGATCACGGCATTCTCAGAGAGAATCCGGGAGACCGCCACCATGCGCCGCCTCGTCCTCGCCTGCCTGCTCGCCTCAGTCGCGCTCCTGCCGGTTCAGGCTGAAGCCGCCAAGATCCGCTTGAGCGGCCGGAGCAGCGTCTCGACCGCCACCAAGACCAACAGCACGGTGGTCATCATACCCGGCGTCGGCGGAGCAACGCGAGCCCGGGCCGCGGAGGCCGAGAAGCCGGCGCGCGTGCCCTTCCCGCCCCCGAGCACAAGCCCGGAAGAGCCGGTGCAGCTGCGCCTGACATCCAGCGAGAGCAGCCCGGCTAAGCCCTGGTGCCGCTCCAACGCGGTAGTCGGCGGCTTCTGCATGCTCAACTAGCGGGCATTGATTTCGCACAGAAACCCTCCTGCTTGACCCGGGATCCATCGTAAGGCTCCGGCGGTCTACGATGGATCCCGGATCTGCGCGGCTTCGCCGCTTGTCCGGGATGACGGCATGGTTCCGAGCAAAATCAACAGCCCTGGATCGGCTCAGACCCGGCTGACGCGCCCTTCCAGCGGATAGGCCGGATCATTGTAGCCGGGCGTCGAGGGATGGCCTGCCGGCACGAGCCCATCGACCAGCGCCTCGTCATCCTTGTCGAACCCGGCGTCGAGCGCGGCGAGATAGGCCTGCCACTGCTCGAAGGTGCGCGGCCCGGCGATCGCCGCCGTCACGAAGGCGTTGTTCAGCACCCAGCGCACCGCGAACTGAATCGGCGTCAGTCCTTTCTTCGCGGCGTGCTCCTTGATGGTCTGGGCGATGACAAGGCTTTCCTCGCGCCATTCCGCCTGCATCATTCTCCGGTCGTTACGACCGGCGCGCGTGCCCTCCTGCGGCGCCTCGCCCGGAGCGTATTTCGCCGTCAGCACGCCGCGCGCCAGCGGCGAATAGGTCGCAACGCCCAAGCCGAAATGGCCGCAGGCCGGCAGGTGCTCGACCTCGGGCATGCGGTTCATCGCGTTGTAATAGGGCTGGCTGACCACCGGCCGGTCGATGCCGAGCTCGTCACAGAGCCGGCAGATCTCGGCGAGCCGCCAGGACCGGTAGTTGGAGACGCCGAAATGGCGGATCTTGCCCTGTCGGACGAGGCCGGCGATGGCGTTGACGGTCTCCTCCAGCGGCGTCCCATGATCCTCCTTGTGGAGGTAGTAGATGTCGATCGTCTCGGTGCCCAGCCGGCGCAGGCTGTCCTCGCAGCCGCGCATCATCCAGCGACGCGACAGGCCGCCATTCATCGGCCCGGGCCCCATCACATTGGCGACCTTCGTCGCCAGGACCCAGTGATAGCGGTTCTTCGCGATGGCGCGCCCGGTGATCTCCTCCGAACGCCCCTCGTTATAGGCGTCCGCCGTGTCGATGAAATTGATGCCGGCTTCGCGGGCATGGTCGACGATGCGGCGCGAGGTCTCCTCGTCGGTCTGGCCGCCGAACATCATGGTGCCGAGGCAGAGCGGCGAGACTTCGAGGCCGGAGCGGCCGAGGCGGCGATATTCCATGATGGTCATCCTCAGATGGGGCGACGCAACCTGACGCAGCGGCGCCCGCCGCACCAGAGACGACAATGCATTCGCGCGCCCTGCCCCGCGCATTAGCCCGCGCAACGCCAAGTCCGTGTAGCGCGAAGACAGGCCCGCGAAGCGCAACGCAAGGAAATACTTAAACTTTGCTGACAGGGTTGAGCGACTCGACATGGCCGCCCGATGAACCTCATCCAGCTCGTACAGAGCCAGACCTTCGCGACCCTACTGCAAGCGCTCGACAGTGCGGGCGAGCTGACGGCTGGCCGCACGGTGCAGGCGACCCTGCTCTCGCTCGCCGCGGATGGGACCGCAACCGCCATGATCGGGGACACCAAGGTCGCGCTCCTCCTCGCCGGGCCGCAGGCGAAGCAAGCCGCTACTCTCGACCCCGGCGCGGCTCTTACGCTGCGGCTCGAACCGCCGGCCGAGCCCGGCGGCGAGCTGCGCGCGGCGCTGGTCGAGGTCCGCCCTGCGGCGACGGCGACCGCCGCCACGCCCCAGAGCGCACCCGCGTCGACTGCCGATCTGACTCCGGCGGCCGCACGGACTCTCGCCGGCCCACTGCTCGCCTCCGCGCTGCAGCAGCAGGACAGTCTTGCGCCGCTCTTCGCCAATCTGCGCAGCCTCGCGCGTGGAGAGATCGTTCCCACCCTGCCGAAGAACCTGCTCGCCGCCATCGACCGGGTGCTGGCCCAGGCCGTTCCGGGCGAGCGCCCGATCACGGAGCGGCAGCTCCGCGAGGCGTTCCAGACCTCGGGCCTCTTCCTGGAGGCGCGCCGGGCAGCCGGCGACGCGACGCCATTGCAAGGCGACCTCAAGGCCGCCCTCCAGTCCCTGCGCGAGGCCCTGCAACCGATCGTCGGCGTCCTTGCGGCCGGCCAGAAGGCCTCTCACGAGCACTCTGCGCTGCCAGATCCGGACGGACAGGCGGGCACCGCCGCAGGTCAGACCGACCGCCCGGCCCCACCCCGTCGCGACGGCCCGCTCCTGCCGCAAGCTCCCGCCGAGCCGACGCTCGCCCGTGGCGAGACGCAAGCTGCCATCGCCGAGACCCTGCTCGAACAGACGGACGCCGCGCTCGATCGGATCAAGCTGACGCAATACGCCTCACTGCCCCCCGAGCCCGGCCGGCAGGACCCATCCCAGCCGGCGCAGCGCTGGCTCGCGGAAATTCCCGTCGCCTTCCAGAACGGCGCGGCCGTGCTGCCGCTGCAGATCGAGCGCGAAGCGCCGCGCCGCACGGCACAGGGCGTCACCGCCCCGCTCTGGCGCATCCGCTTCGCGCTGGACGTCGAGCCGATCGGGCCGCTGCAGGGCGTCGTCACCCTGCAGGGCCGCGATGTCGGCGTCACCCTCTGGGCCGAGCGCGAGGAAACCAGCAAGATCCTGCGCGGCGCCGCGCCTGGCCTCGAAACCGCGCTCCTCGCCGCCGATTTCGCCAGCGGCGCGATCGATGTCCACACCGGCCATCCGCGCGTGATACAACCGACTGCCGGCCAGTTTCTGGATCGCCTCTCATGAGCGCTCCCCAGCCGCCCCGCATCGCCGTCGCGCTCGAATATGACGGGCAGAACGCACCGCGTGTCACCGCCAAGGGTCGCGGCGAGCTGGCCGAGCGCATCGTCGAGACCGCCCGCGAGCACGACGTGGCCGTCGAGCAGAACGCGGTCCTCGCCCAGGCGCTCTCTACGGTGGAGCTCGACGACCAGATCCCGGAAGAGCTTTACCGCGCCACCGCCCAGGTCATCGCCTTCGTCCTGTCGTTGCGTGGTGCGTTGCCCCCTCCCCGTCGCGACAGGCAGCGATCTTGACCCCGGACATCACCGTCCGGCGCCTAAGTGCGACGGCCTATGCTGAACTGGGACCGGCCTTCGCCGAGCTGGCTGCCCATGCGCTGGAGCCCAATCCGCACATGGCTCCGGCTGCCGTCATGGCCGCGACCCTGCTCGTGCCGGAAGAGGACATCGTCGTTCTCTGCGCCTGGTTCAGCGAGGCGCTCGACTTCGAGCAGCTCATCGGCGTCTGGGTACTGCGCCGCGAACGCGGCTGGCGCTCCGGCTTTGCCGCCGCTCTGATCTCGCCGCTGGTCCCGCTCTACGAGGTCTCGTCGCTGCCGGTGATCGACCGCGACCACGCCGAGGCGGGCACGCGCGCCCTGATGCGCTATCTCGCCGCCTCGCGCGACCTGCCTCATGCGCTCATCCTGCCAGTGCTACCGCTGGAAGGCCCCGGCTTCACAGCGCTGTGCGAGGCCTGCCGCGTCACCGGCAGCCGTATCTTCCCCTATGAGCGCTGGACGCGCCCCGTCATGGTCCCGCAGCCGGGCGAGGATTCGGATCGCTATCTGCGGCGCTCGCTCGGCTCTGGCTACAAGAAGCGCATGCAGCAGTTCCGGGCCGTAACGAAGCAAGGTGCCCTCACCTTCCGGCGCAGCCGAGGCCGCGCCGCGCTCGAGGCGCTGGATACCTTCCTGACGCTGGAGGCCTCCGGCTGGAAGGGCGAGGCCGGCACGGCCATCGCCTGCCTGCCGGAGGATGCGGCCTATTTCCGTCGGCTGGCCGAACTCTTCGCCGCCACGGACGCCCTGCAAATCGATACGTTGCTGCTGGACGGCCGGGTGCTCGCCATGGGCCTCTTCCTCGACTCCGGCGACCGCCGGCATTTCCTCAAGATCGCCTATGACGAGTCGCAGGCGCGCCATTCCCCGGGACGGACCCTGACCATCGCCATGCTGCAGGCAGACCTCGCCGGCACGCCGCCCGCTCTCCTCGACAGCGGCGCAGGCGAAGGCGTCGATGCCGGCACTTATGTCTGGGGCGAGCGCCGCGCCATGGCCCATGCCATCATCCGCGTCGGACCCGAACGCACCGGTGCGCCCGAGGCCGCCGCCTTCAGCCGGATGTGGTTGCGCCGCCTGCGAACCTTGATCAAGAGCCGGACGGCGCGCCGCCCGAGCAAAGAGAAGCGCTCATGACCGCAGCAGCCCGCATCGGCATCGTCACCGTCTCGGATCGCGCCTCGGCCGGCATCTATGCCGATGAGGGCGGCCCGGCGATCCATGATTATTTCGCCAAGGCGCTGATCTCACCTTGGGAGGCGGTGGCGCGCGTCATTCCCGATGACCGCGAGCTGATCTCGCAGACGCTGATCGAATTGGCAGACGCGCAGGGCTGTTGCCTGATCGTCACCACCGGTGGCACCGGCCCCGCCCCGCGCGACGTCACCCCGGAAGCGACCGAGGACGTGATCGAGAAGCCGATGCCCGGCTTCGGCGAGCTGATGCGGCAGGTCAGCCTCGCCAAGGTGCCGACCGCGATCCTCTCGCGCCAGACCGCCGGCATTCGCGGCAGGACAATGATCGTCAACCTGCCCGGCCGCCCGCGCGCCATCGCCGAATGCCTCGACGCGGTGATGCCGGCAATCCCCTACTGCATCGACCTGATCGAAGGCCCGCGGCTGGAGACCGACCCCGCGGTAATCGAGGCGTTCCGGCCGAAGAAGTGAGCCAATCTGCCCGCTCATGATCATGAGCCCTCATCCTGAGGAGCAAACGCAGCTTGCGTCTCGAAGGATGTTTCAGGAGGCTCGCGCGATCGCTGGATCATCCTTCGAGACGCAGCCTCCGGCTGCTCCTCAGGATGAGGGCTGCTAAAAGGCTACCCCGCCTGCAGCTCCCGTCCGATCGCCTGCACGAGCTGCGGCGATAGCGGGTCGGTGGCGGAGGGGAAGCCGCCGAGCAGCGCTCCGTCACGACCGATCAGGTATTTATGGAAGTTCCAGCGCGGCGTCTCCGTCGGCCGCTCGGATGCCGCCCAGCGATAGAAGGGGTGCGCCTGCGGTCCGCGCACCACCGCCTTCTCGACAAAGGCGTAGGTCGCACCATGGCTCCGGCGCGCATCCTCGGCGATGGCCGCACCGTCGAGCGGCTCCTGCCCGCCAAAATCATTGCTCGGCACGGCGACCAGCATCAATCCACGCGCCTGATAGCGCTGCCAGAGCTGCTCCAGGGTCGCCATCTGTCCGGCATAGCCGCAGCGGGTCGCCGTGTTGACCACGAGGATCGGCCGGCCGCGATAATCCGCCAGCGATAGCGGCGCGGCCCCCGGACGGTCGAAGCCGAAGGCATGCGCACCGGCTGAGCCCTCGGCAGCGGCCGGACCTGCGACGGAGCCTGGCACGATCGTGCTCGCGATCCCTGTGACCATCGCCCGGCGCGACAGCTTCATGGCGCTTCTCCTTCAGCGAGCGCGCGGATGGTGCCGCAAAGCGAAAAGCCCCGCAGCCTTCCGGCGCGGGGCTCTGCTTCACGATGGCGAGACCGTGGAAGTTCTTCTCGACCTGCGTCGCCCCGTCCCGAGGGCGATCTGCACCTTCAACCGTGCCGCTTCAGCAGGCGAGAACCTTCTTCACGCGCACTTCGAGGTCGCGCAACTCATAGGGCTTCACGACGTAGTGGTCGGCGCCGTTGCTGGTCGCCTCGTCCATCTTGTCGACTGAGCGCTCCGAGGTCGCCATGATGATCTTGATCTGGTTGAGCTCCGGCACCGAGCGGATGGCGCGCAGCAGGTCGATGCCGCTCATGCCTTCCATGTTCCAGTCGAGCAGCAGCAGGTCGTAGCGCTTCTGCTGCATCTTCATCAGGGCCTCGCGAGCGTTCTCCGCCTCGTCGATGTCCTGGAACTCGATCTGCTTCAGAAAGTAGGTGGCAAGCCCGCGCATGCTCTTCTGGTCGTCGACCACAAGGATGCGGTAATCGCTTCTCGCCTTTGACATTTCATTCTCCTCAAGCGGTGCGCTGGCTGGGTCGCTCGCTGAGCACCTGACCAACCGCCGCACCGATCTGATCAAGCGGGACGACTCTTTCGGCGGCTCCGATCTCGAACGCCGCCTTTGGCATACCGTTTACAACGCAGGTCTCCCCACTTTGGATTAACGTCTCGGCGCCGGCTTTCCGCATGGCTAACAATCCGTCAGCACCGTCCCGCCCCATGCCGGTCAGCAGGATGCCGAAGGCCTGGGACCCAAGGCTGCGCGCCACGGAATGGAACATCACGTCGACGGAAGGTGAGTGCCCGCTGACGGTCGGCCCTTCCTTCAGCATGCAGGTGAGCTCGCCGCGCCGGTCCTCGATCTCGAGATGGCGCGGCCCGCCCGGCGCGATCACGGCCATGCCGGGCTTCAGCCTCATGCCGTCGGTCGCCTCGCGGACATCGAGCCCTGTCGCGGTCGCGAGGCGCTCGGCGAAGCGCTGGGTGTAGCCCGGCGGCATGTGCTGCACGACCGAGATCGGGAGCTGCAGGGGCGCGAGATCCCGGATCACGGTCTGAACCGCCGGCACGCCGCCGGTCGAGGCGCCGATGGCGATCAGCGCGGTCTTCCCGCTGCGGGCTGGCTCGCGCGGCGGCGCCGCCATCCGCGGCTGGGCGAGCTGCGCCATCTGGGCCATCTGCTTGGCGGCGGCGATCATCTTGCGGCTGGCCGAGGCGCGCTGCAGCGCCGCGACGAGATGGCTCATGAAGCCTTCGAGCGTATGGGTCGTACCGTCCGGCTTCTCGATGAAGTCGATCGCGCCAAGCTCCAGCGCCTGAATGGTGTTGTCGGCGCCCGGCCCTCCGAAGGCCGAGACGATCAGCACCGGTAGCGGATCCTGCTTGAGCACGCGGGCGAGCAGCTTGAGCCCATGCCGGCCCGGCAGCTCCAGGTCGAGCGTGAGGACATCGGGTCTGAGCGCCTGGATGGCATCCCAGCCTTCCTCGGCGCTGCCGGCGATGCCGATCACCTTGAAGCCCGGCGCGGAGTCGATGATTTGCGTCATCAGCTTCTGCATCAGGATGGAGTCGTCGACGACCAGCACCTTGACGGGCGAGGTCGCGGAGATGGTGGAGGTTCCGGTCATGAGAAGATCTCGACTTCACCCGCAACTGGCTGGGTCTTGAGGCGGTTGAGATAGGCGATTTCCTGTTCCTGGTCGCTGTCGCGCGCCGTCGGCTGGACATGCTGGACCCAGGCCCGGCCCGTAGAGGGCTGGTAGTGGATGCGCCGCGAACGCGTGCCGCCGACGTCCTTGGAGACGACCGGGATGCCCTCGCGGTTCAGGAATTCGGTGACGAAGGCGACATTGTTGTCGCCGATGGCGAGCATGGTCGCGCCGGAGAGCACACGCGCCCCGCCGAAGACCTTTGCCTCGAAATGGCTGCGCTTGGCGCCGCGCTTGAGCAGGTCGTTGATCAGGACTTCCATCGCGGTGTCGCCATAGCGCTCGCCGGCTCCCGCATCGGCGTGGCCGTTGCTGCGCGGCAGCAGGAAGTGATTGAGGCCGCCGATGCCGAGATGCGGATCACGCATGCAGACGGAGACGCAGGAACCGAGCACGGTCGCGACGATCTCGTCCTTGGCCGCGGTGATCTCGTGTTCGCCCGGCGCGACGGTGATGATCGTGGCTTCGAAGCGTGGGTCGTAGTAGCGGCGAGAGGATCGGGATACGCTCATGCAGTCCTCTCGTAGATGGTCCGGCCGATCAGACGCAGCTGCGGGTGCGGCTGCGGCAGCGATTCCGAGTGGCCGAGATAAAGGAAGCCACCGGGCGACAGCAGGGCGACGAACCGGTCGAGGATCGACGCCTTGGTCTGCGTATCGAAATAGATGAAGACGTTGCGGCAGAAGATGACATCGAACGGGCCGGTCATCGGCCAACGCTCAATCAGGTTGAGCCGCTTGAAGGAGACCAACCGGCGCAGATCCTCTGCGATGCGAGTCTCGCTGCGGCCCGCGCCGCCCTCGAGCTTCAGCATCGTCCGCGCATCGGCCGGCAGGCGCTCGAACTGCTCGGCCGGATAGATGCCGGCCTCGGCCCTGGCCAGAATGTCGGTATCGATGTCGGTCGCCAGGATCCTAAAGTCGAGATCGCTGCGCGAGCCCATCGCCTCCCGGCAGGTCGCCGCGATCGTATAGGCCTCCTCGCCCGAAGAGCAGGCCGAGGACCAGATGCGGATGCGCCCGCGCCGACCCGCCCGCTCCTGCATCAGCCGCGGCATCACCTCCCGGCCGAGATGATCAAAATGGTGGCGCTCGCGGAAGAAGGCGGTGTGGTTCGTCGTCACCGCATTGATCAGTTCCGGCAGCTCGCTGGCGCCCTGCGGGGTCTTCAGGAAAGCGCAGTACTCCGAGACGGAGTTCAGCCCGAGCGCCTTGACGCGCCGCGCCAGCCGGCCGCGCGTCATCGCTTCCTTGTGCTCGCGAATGACGATGCCAGCCTGTTCATAGACCAGCTTGGCGATGAAACTCATGTCGTCGCGCGTCAGCGTGCCGTCGGCGAAGGTCGACGAGAAGCTCGGAGCGGACTGCTGCAGGGCCGATGTCGACATGGCGCTAGCCCCTCATCCGGCCGCTGGCGGCCACACGGCGTTCGTTCGCCTGAAACGGTATGCGCGGCTCCACGGCCATCGTGGCCGGGGCCGGACGTCGCAGATGCGTCGGCTCGACGCGAGCGGCCGTCGTGCCGGGCCGGAAGGCCTCGACGATCTCGTTCATCGCGGCGATCTGGCCGGCGAGCTCGCCCGCTGTCACCGCGCTCCGTTCGGCCAGCTCCGCATTCTGCCGGATACCCGCATCCACCTGTGTCACGGTTCTGCTCATTTCCCCGATGCCGTGCGCCTGTTCCGCCGCTACGGCTGATATTTCCGCGACCGTCGCGGAGACCTTGCTGACTGCCGTCATGATCCTGTCCAGCGTCGCCCCGGTCTGCCGGACGAGGCCTGCGCCTTCCGCCACCTGCCCGTTGGAGGAGGCGATCAAGCCTTTGATATCCTTGGCGGCCTGCGCCGAGCGCTGCGCCAGCGACCGCACCTCGGAGGCGACCACGGCGAAGCCCTTGCCGGCATCGCCCGCGCGCGCCGCCTCCACCGCCGCGTTGAGCGCAAGCAGATTGGTCTGGAAGGCGATCTCGTCGATGACGCCGATGATCTCGGAGATCCGCTGCGACGAGCCCTCGATCCGCTCGATGGCGTCGACGGCGCGGGCAACCACGCTCTGGCCTTCCTGCGCGACGTTCATCGTCTCGCCGGTGAGTTCGCTCGCCTCGCGGGAGCGGTCCGTGCTGTCCCGCACCGAAGCTGCGATCTTCTCGGCCACATCCGATGCGGCGCCAAGCTCGGTCGCCGCCCTGCCCGTGCGCGCGGAGAGATCCTCCGTCGTGCCGCTGACATCGGCGGCGGCATGGGAAGCCCAGTCGGCGGTCTCGCGAAGCGCGTCGACGGTCTCGGAGACACGGTCGAGCGCGCCGTTGAAATCCTGCTGAAGCACGGCGAGCCGGCCCTGATAGCTGCCCGCCATACGCCGCGTCAGATCGCCCTGAACGAGCCCTTCCGCGACATTCGTCAGATCGGCGAAGGCCGCATCGATGATCCCGTTGACCCGGTTCATGCCCTCGGCGATCGAAGCCAGGGCCGCCGGCTTGCCCTCCGGCGAGACGCGCCGCGAGAAATCCCCATCCACGGCGGCGCCGATCATCTCGGCGACCTCGGCCGCAGCGGAGAGCTCGTCGGTCAGCTCACGCCATTCAACCGCGGTGCCGAGGCTGCTGCCGTCGGCCGCTGCAATCGGTGCAAGCGTCAGGCAGACCGTGCGGCGGCCGAGCGTCAGGCGCACGGGCTGGCCACCGGCCGGATGGAACTGCACGCGCTCCATGACGCGGCCGAGCATGTCCTTGGCCGAGCAGCCCGGAAACGCAGCGCGGAAATCCTCCTGCGCCTCGGCGAAGAAGCGCAGCAGGCCCTTGCTGACATAGATGGCCTGGCCCTGCGCGTCGCAGATCATGACATTGGCCCGGCCATGATCGAGCGCGGCCTTCAGTCGGATGGCCTCACGGCCCTGCTCATGCAGCGCGGACAGCGAACGGGCGAGTTCAGCGCCCTCGCCCGAACCCTGCAACGCCCCGGGTTCAAGGGCGCCACCGCCGCTGGCGAGGCGAGAGGCAGCCTTGGAAACCCGCGCGATCCGGCGCGTCGCCGCCCAAGCGGCAGTCCCACCTGCGAGCGCAACGACGGAAACGGCCAGCGCGCCCATCAAGGGCGTGCCGGCCGTCGCCGCGTAGTGAACGAGCCCGCCAGCCAGCACCGCCGAACCGGCGGCCGTCAGGGGCTGGCTGACGGAGAGATGCGAGAAGGGGCCGAGCGCGGTGCCCATGCAATGCAATCGTTTCTTGAATCAGGCCCGTATCTGGACGCTACGCTCGGGCGGTCTTCGGAAGCCTCAGGCGGCGCGGGCGGTCTTGAGGGCGGCATCGCCGCCGCCGTCGCGAACCACGGCCGCCAGGTCGAGCAGCGCCACGATGTCGCTGTCGAGCAGCACGAGGCCCTCGATCAGGCCGTGCTCGTCGCGCTCCATGTCCGGAACCGGACGCACGGCCGAGACCGGGACATCGACGATGTCGGAGACCGAGTCGACCAGCAGGCCGGCCGTCTTGTCCTCGACGTCGACGACGACGATGACGTGGGTAGCGGTGGCGTCGGTGACGCCCAGGCCGATCGCCGTGCGCAGATCATAGACCGCGAGGATAACGCCGCGCAGGTTGAGCACGCCGCGCACATGCGGGGCCGCATGCGGCAGCGGGGTCGTGGCCTGCCAGCCCTTGATCTCGCGGACCATACCGACATCGATGCCGAAGGTGCGGTCGCCGACCTTGAAGGTGACGATTCGACGCGCGGCCGATTCCGGCTGCGCCGAGGAGAAGTGCTTTTCGCCGAATTCGAGGCTCATGGTCATCCCGCCATCTTGAGGTCAGAGAGGCTGTTCTTGAGGTCTGCGACGTTGGGACGGACGCCCGAGGCGGCCAGTCGAAGCATGGAGTCGATGTCGAGGATCAGCGCGACGAGGCCGTCGCCGAGGATCGTCGCCGCCGAGGCGCCGTTGACGGTGCCGAAATTCGCCTCAAGGCTCTTCACGACAACCTGCTGCTGGCCGACGATCTCGTCGACCGCGATGCCGACATTGTTGCCGCGCTCGGTCTCGGCGATGATCACGATGTTCTCGTGGGTCTGGCCGCTTGAGCCCATCACATCGCCCAGCCGGTAGAGCGGGGTGACCTCGCCGCGCCAGCGCAGAACTTCCTGGCCGAAGGGCAGGCGCTCGATCGGGGTCGAGGCGAGATGCTGGGTCTCGATGACCGAAGCGATCGGGATGACGTAGCGATCGTCGCCGCAGCGGATGACCATGCCCTCGAGCACGGCGAGCGTCAGCGGCAGGGCCAGCGTGAACTTGCAGCCACGGCCGGGTTCGGAGTCGACGCTGATACGGCCGCCGAGCGATTCCACGTTCCGGCGCACGACATCCATGCCGACGCCGCGGCCGGAGATGTCGCTGACCTGCTCGGCCGTCGAAAGGCCGGCGGCGAAGATGAGCTGGTCGATCTCCTCCGGCGCGAGCTTCTCGTCGGCGCCGACGAGGCCGCGCGAGCGGGCCTTGGCGAGCAGCCGGTCGCGGTTGATGCCACGCCCGTCATCGGTGACGGAGATGACGATGCGGCCCGCGCGATGCTCGGCGATCAGCTTGATCGTCCCTTCGCGCAACTTGCCGGCTTCGGCGCGCTCGTCCGGCGTCTCCAGCCCGTGATCCATCGAGTTGCGGATCATGTGGGTCAGCGGATCGGCGAGTTCCTCGATGATCGTCTTGTCGACCTCGGTGTTCTCGCCCTCGAGCACCAGGCGGACTTCCTTGCCGAGCGTCTGCGCCAGCTCGCGCACCAGGCGCGGCATGCGCTGGAACACGGCCTTCACCGGCTGCGCGCGCACGGCCATGACATGGTCCTGCAGCTCTCGCGTCTGGCGAGACAGGGTCGCGATGCCTTCGGCCGTCTTCGCGTAGACATCGTAGGGCAGCGAGCGGACACATTCGACCAGCATCGACTGGGTGATGACGATTTCGCCGACGAGGTTCATCAGCTTGTCGATGCGGTCGAGATCGACGCGCACGCTGACGGCCTGGCGCTGGCGCCCGGCCGCTTCGTTGGCCGGAGCCCGCGGGGCCTGACGCGCCACAGGCGCTTCGGCCGGAGCAGCGACAGGGGCGGGAACCGGCGCGGCCGGCTGGATGTCGGGCTGGGCCACCGGCTCGGAAGCCGGGCCGAGCTTGGCCAGGATCGCCGAAAGATCGGCGGCGACAGCGCTCGGGACCTCGGTCGCAGCGGCGGCCTCGACCGGCGCCTCGGCGACAGCCCCCTCGCCCTCTTCGACGAAGGAAACCTCGAACTCCTCGCTCGCGAGGCTGAAATCGAAGCGACCGTGCAGATCTTCGATGGACAGCTCGGTGCGCAGCATCACGTCGAAGCGCATGAAGCAATCGCTGACGTCGAGCGTTTCCAGCGGCGGAACCTGGCTCAGATCGCAGCGGAGCGAGACGATGTCATCGGCCGGCAGCGAGCCCAGCACGACGCGCGGCTCGATGACGCGGCGGAAGAGGTCGCTCTCAGGCTTGATATTGAGGCTGACGTCGCGGCCGGGCTTCAGCGGGGCGGCGGCAGCGACCGGGGCCGGCTCGTCATCCCAGCCGTCATCGGCCGAGGGCGCGGCGCCGGTCTTGGCCTCGACCATGGCGATCAGGCCACTGAGAGCAGCGATGCCGGGCGGTGCGTCTCCGCTCGTCGCGGCAGGAGCCGGTGCCGGAGCGGGAGTGGGCGTAGCAGGAGCAGGAGCCGGGGCAGCCGGCGCGGGAGCGGCGGCTGGCGCTGGCGCGTCCTGCGGACCCTTGCCGACCTGCGCGAGCGCGGCCAGGAGATCGGGGCGCTCCGTCGCAGGCTCACCGTTGCGCGCCGCCGAGACGAGATCGGCGACCGCGTCGGAGCAGCGCAGGAACAGTGAGAAAGGTGCATCCTCGATCGCGACGCGGCCGGAGCGCAGATGATCCAGCGCCGCCTCGAAAACATGGGCGAAGCCAACCAGTTCCGTACAGCCGAAAGCCCCCGCGCCACCCTTGATCGAGTGGATGGCACGGAAGGCTGCATTGACGTCTTCCGAATCGCTCGAGCCCTCGTCGAGCGCCTGGAGCGTCTGCTCCAGAGCGCCGAGCAGCTCCTCGCACTCCTGGAAGAAGGTCTGTTTGAGTTCTGCCAACGGATCCATCAGCCGGCCTTCAGTTCTGGTAGCGCGCGACGAGGCCGAGCAGCGTGTTGGGTTCGAACGGCTTGACCATCCAGGCGCTGGCGCCGGCACGCCGGCCCTCCGCCTTGATCTCGGCACCGTTCTCCGTGGTCAGAACGATGATCGGCGTATTTTCCCCGGCCGGCCGCGCGCGGCAGGCCCGCGTGAACTCGATGCCGTCCATGATCGGCATGTTGAGGTCGGTGATGACCAGGTCCGGCTTGAAGGCGTCGAACTTGGTCAGCCCGTCCTCGCCGTTCTCGGCCTCTGCCACCTCATGGCCGGCATTGCGCAGCGTCATGCTGAGCAGGCTGAGCAGAGTCTTGGTGTCGTCGATCGCGAGGATTTTCATGCGTCACTCCAGGACGAGGGCGCTCTGGGTCGCATCGAAGCCGATGGCCCGCAGGGATTCACGGCATTCTTCGGACATCGCCTTGAGCGTGACCGAAAGCCCCAGCGCCTTGGCGCTGGTGGCAGCCGAGTGGAGAAGTTGGATCCAGAGGCTGGGAAGCGGCCCCGCATCGGCGCATTCGACGGCGATGCTTTCCTTCTGCTCCAGGGCGACCAGGAGCTGATTACGGAATGTCGCGGCCTCGGAGCGGCCGAGAAATTGAGGGAGCGATACGGTGATGACCATGCAGGCGACCCAGGTTGCCTTTGGAGCATCACAGCAAATTGGTAAAAATTCCTCTAACCCCGGCGAAGTTCGTCAATACTTCGGGCGCTTTATGGGCAGCCCCGGTTTTGCCGCAAAAGGCGTTCCGCGAGCACTCAGAAGATGGCGTTGCTGATCGCGCGCGGCACCAGCGTGATCTTGCCGTCCACCTCCTTGTAGCGCCGTGGCATGTTGATGATGCCTGAGAGATGCAGCCACAGATTGTTCGGCGAGATCGGCTTGGTGACGATCTCATGCGCGCCGAGCCGCGCCGCCTGCAGGACCGAGCGCCTGTCCGCCCGCTCCATCATCACCAGCACCGGGGCCTTGGTGAAGGGCGAGGTCTTGAAGGAGCGAATCGCGGCCAGGCACTTGATGCTGCCGCCATCCGGCAGGTCCCAGTCCAGGATCACGATGTTCGGCTGCTTCTGGATGAAAGTCGAGGCTGCCTGGGTGAGGTCGGCCGCCTCGAAGATGCGGTTGAGCTGCGCCTGGTAGAGCATCGTACGCACGATGCGCCGATAGTGCGCGCTGGGATCGATCAGCAGCACCGAGAGGTTCGGGAAGGATGGCGCGATATGCATGGAGCGGACTCAGGAACTACTCACTCGACGCGACGGGCAGGCACAGGCGGAACATCTAAACTTTGAGGCCGATCCTGAAGCCGCCCCAGTGGCGGCCCCGGACCAGGATCGGCGCCGAGAGGTCTTCCATCACCAGGAACTCGCCGCCGCCCATGTCGCGGCGGTAGCTCTGCAGCAGGAAGGGCTTGCGGTTGCGCGCCCCTGCCAGCCCGGTGCGATCGTCGAAGATGCGCCGGTTGCGGCAATTCGCATTGTTCCAGACGGGATCTGAGCCCTGAGGCTGGGAGTATTTGCGGTTATGCGTCGGCAGGAAGCCGTTTCGGTCCACCGCCGCGCAGAACACGATCCGGGCGTTGGACTCGAGCAGCTTCTCTTGCAGCGGCGGCAGCAACCGATCCGTCAGGGCGACGAAGCGCGTCATATGCTGCTGCGGATCGGAGCCCGGCAGCGGCCGGTAGCTCTCGTCGAAGAGTTCCTCGGGCGTGATCTCGCGTCGCTCCAGCGCCGCCTCGAACAGTCCGCCGATAGTCGCGGCGGTTTCCATCGCCGCCGCGATCAGGTCGGATTGCGCCGTCCGCACACCGGAGGCCGCGATCGAGCCCAGCACGCCCTCGCTGATCGAAACGAGGTTCTGCGTGCGCCTCACCGCCTGTTCGAGGGTATCGGTCGAGGCGTCGACGCCAGCGACGAGCCCGGCGAGATCCTGCCCCGCCTTGGCGCAGGCCTCGGCATTCTCCCGTGTCGGAAGCGAGACCGCCTCGATCTCACCGATCAGATCGACCACGGAACGGCCGAAGCTGTCGAACTCATCGACCTGCTGCGAGATCGTTCGGCTGCCCTCGCGGGCGCGTTGCGCTGTCTGCGCATTCTGCTGGCTGCGGCGCGAGAGCCCGTCCACCGCCTTCACGAGCTGGTCGAGCTGGGCCGCGCTCGCCGCCGTCGCCTCGCGCGTCTGCTCGGCCAGCGCCTTCACCGCGGCGGCGATAACGGCAAAGCCCTTGCCGGCCTCGCCGCTGCGCGCCGCCTCGACGCCGGCATTGATCGACAGGAGCTGGATCTCGCGGGTGATCGATTGGATCGCGTCGCTGGATGCGCGCGCCTTATGCGCGTCGCTGACGGCCTGTGCCAGCGCCCGCGACATCGACTGGGCCTCCTCCGACAGCGTCTCGATATCCGTCTGCGCCGCGCTCAAGCCGAGCTTCACCGAGCCGGTCACGCGCTCGAGCCCGTTACGCACCACGGACGCTGCTTCCTGAGCCCCCTCGGCCGCCTGGCGGATGGCGTGGTTGGCGCGCGAGACCTGTTCGACCACGCCGACAACCCGGTGGAGGCCGTCCGTCTGGTCGCCGAATTGCTGCGTCACGTCTCCGATCCGGCCGGAGACATCGGTGATTTCGGCACTGAGCTTGCTGAAACGATCGGAAATCTCGCGCACGGCGCGCTCGGCCCCGGTCTCTGAAGGCGCGACCCGACCGAGCGGCGCGGCAGAAGCAGAATTATACTGCGCTATGTCGTCGCTCGATGGATCAACCTTGAGAGCCAGTACATTCATATGGGGCGTTTCCTCAGCGTCCCCCAGTCGACCGGGACTTCTTCCGAAAGGTAGAGAAACGCGGTAAACCGCACGTTAAGAGGGCGTTTCGGGGCGTTAATCAGCGTTGCAGGCAGCTCCATCGGTCGCGATACTCCTGCCGCAACGGGAGGTCGCTGGAACCACCGTGAACCTTTCGACGTAGACCAACGACAACAACCGGCGGCAGCCGGATCGCTGCCGGACTTCGTTTCCCGCAGGAGAACGTCATGACGGTATTCACAGATCTTTCCCGCCGCGGCGCGCTTCGGCTTGGCGCAGCAGCCCTCGCCGCAGCCGCCGCGCCGAAGGTCTGGGCCCAGGCCGCGGCACCCGCCGCGCCGACCGGCCCCTTCTCGCTGCCGAAACGCAGCTACGAGCCCAACGCGCTCGAACCGCATATCGATGCCCAGACGATGGACATTCACTACAACCGCCATCACGCGGCCTATGTCGCCGCCCTCAACAATGCCGCCAAGGACAACGGCGTCATCGCCAAGGCCTCGCTGACCGATCTCCTCGCCGATCTCGGGCAGTTGCCGGACAACCTGCGCACTGTCGTCCGCAACAATGGCGGCGGCCACGCCAACCACAGCATGTTCTGGGAGGTGATGGGTCCTGGCGCCGGCGGCGCTCCGGGCGGGGATCTCGCTGCGGCGATCACGCGCGATCTCGGCGGCTTCGACAAGTTCAAGGCCGATTTCGAGGCGGCGGGCCTGCGCGTCTTCGGCTCGGGCTGGGTCTTCGTCACCGTCGACCGGGGCGGCAAGCTCGCCTTGCTGCCGAAGCCTAACCAGGACAGCCCGCTCATGGAAAAGCAGCTGGTGCTCTTCGGCAACGACGTCTGGGAGCACGCCTATTACCTGAAGTACCAGAACCGCCGGGCCGACTACCTCAAGAGCTGGTGGAACGTGGTCGACTGGACGAAGGTCGGCGCGCGCTACGCCGCGGCCAAGGCCGGCACGCTGGCGATCTGAACCAACCAAACAACGTCATTGCGAGCGAAGCGAAGCAATCCAGGAGGGCGTGGAGCTCTGCCGCTTCTGGATTGCTTCGTAGCTCACGCTCCTCGCAATGACGGCGGCGCTAATGCCCCACCCGCGTGCTGCCTTCGCTGATGCGCGGCAGGAACCAGGCGAGCAGCCCGACCAACGGGATGAACGAGCAGATCCGGTAGACCGTCTCGATGCCGACATGGTCCGCGACCTCGCCGAGCAGCGCCGCCGCGAGCCCGCCGAGCCCGAAGGACAGCCCGTAGAAGAAGCCGCCGACCAGCCCGACCCGCCCCGGCAGCAGCTCGAGCGCATAGATCAGGATCGCGGCGAAGGCGCTCGACATGATGAAATTGATCAGGATCGTGAGGGCACCCGTCCAGAACAGGCTGGCATAGGGCAGGATCAGCGTGAAGGGCAGCGCGCCCAGGATCGAGAACCAGATCACCTTGTTGCGGCCGATCCGGTCACCCAGCATGCCACCGCCGAGGGCTCCGGCCGCCGATGAGGCGAGGAAGAGGAACAGCATCACCTGCGAGTTCTGCACCGACATGCCGAATTTCTCGATCAGGTAGAAGGTGTAGAAGTTGGTGAAGCTCGCCGTATAGGCGTTCTTTGAGAACAGCAGCAGGATCAGGATGGTGATCGCGAAAGCGACCGAGCGCTTGCCCGGACGGGCTGGCGCTGCCGCGGCCGCGGCCGGCTTCGGCGGGCGTGCCTTGTCGAGCCTGGCATAGCTCGCCGCCGTCCAGACCATCAGCATCATCGCGATGAGCGCCGCCACCGAGAACCAGGCGAGGCTGCCCTGCCCGCGCGGCACGATGATGAAGGCAGCCAGCAGCGGCCCAAGTGCGCCGCCCGTCTGCCCGCCGACCTGGAAGATGCCCTGAGCCAGCCCGTGCTGCCCGCCGGACGCGTTACGCGCCATGCGGGTCGCCTCGGGATGGAAGATCGAGGAGCCGATACCGACGCAGGCCGCCGAGAGCAGCAGCAGCCCATAGCTTCCGGCATAGGCCAGGCCGATCAAGCCGGTCAGCGTGAAGCCCATGCCGGCGACCATCGAATAGGGCATCGGATTCTTGTCGGTGTAGAGCCCGACAGCCGGCTGCAGCAGCGAGGCTGAGACCTGGAAAGTCAGCGTGATCAGGCCGATCTGGCCGAAATCCAGATGGTACGCCTCCTTGATGATCGGATAGATCGCCGGAATCAGCGACTGGATCATGTCGTTGAGCAGATGCGTCACGCTGAGCACGATCAGCACCGGCATCATGGCACGGTGGGCGGTGGAGGCAGTCGACGTGCTGGCGGTCATTTCGGCAGGTTCTGAAATCGATCCACGGGAGGGGCGAGTTAGGCCGGTCAGGGCATCAACTGCCCACCATTGACCTCGATGATCTGGCCGGTGACGTAACCGGAGAGCTTCTCGGAGGCGAGGAAGAGATAGGCGCCGACGCAGTCCTCCGGCTTGCCGAGAAAGCCCATCGGGATCGTCTTGCGCATGGTCTCCAGCATCTCCGGCGTCGAATAGCGCTCATGGAACGGCGTCAGGATCACGCCGGGCGCCACGCCATTGACGCGGATGCGCTCTCCGGCGAGCTCCTTGGCCATGTTGCGCACGGTGTTGGAGACGAAAGCCTTGGAGCTGGCATAGAGCAGCGCACCGGGGCCACCGCCATTGCGCGCCGCGACCGAGGTCGTGTGGATGATACTGCCGCCGCCAGCCTTGCGCAGATGCGGAAGCGCCGCTTGCGTCGCCATGATCACGGCGCGGACATTGAGGTCGAGAACCTTCTCGTAAAGCTCATCGTCGATCTGTCCGAGCGGCACGCGCTTCAGGAGCGCGCCGGCATTGTTGACCAGCACGTCGAGACCGCCCAGCCCCGCCACCGCCTCGTCGACGACCTTGGTCGCACCTGCTGATTTCGAGACATCGCCGCCGACGAGGAGAACGTCGCCGCCATCGGCCTTGATCTCTTTCGCGAGGGCTTCGGCGTCGTCGCGGCTGCTGTTGTAGTGCACGGCGACCTTGGCGCCGAGCCCGGCATAGGCCTTGGCGACAGCCGCGCCGATGCCCGTGCTCGAGCCGATCACGAGAATGCGTTTGCCCTTGAGGTCGTCGATCATCATCGCCCTTGTCCTCCACCCGGCTGGCGACCTCGGGACCGCCCTGCCCCGGTTTACCCGGATTCATATCGATTTAACGCAAGGGAACGGCAGGCGTCATCAGCGCTGAACGGCACCCTGCCCCGCAGGCAGCGCCGGGTCTCGCACGCCGACCGGAGCTCCGGACAATGCATTCCAGGAGAATCCGCCCTTGACGAAAAAGCTCGCCTGAATATCCCTGAGGGCGCGTGGCGGTGTGTGGTTTCGGCGTAAGCTTTTCGCAATCGCAGCCCATCCATAGCTGCGCGTGCCTGCCAACCGCCCCGAGTTTTCCGTGCCGCTGGATTACCACTCCCTGCTGACGGCCTTCGCGCTTTCCGGTTGCGGGCTGGCTCTGACCTTCCTCGTCAGCTGGCTCGTCTCCAGATCGGAGCGCTTCCTCATCGCCTGGACTCTCGGCGTCTCGTTCATGGCGCTCGGCGTGCTGGGTTATAGCTGGTACGCGCAGACCATGTCCCCGCCGATCGGTGCAGCCGGCTACGCGATCCTGCTGACTGGCCTCGCCTTCGTCTTCGGCGCCGGCCGCGAATTCCGCACCGGCATCCTTCCCGTGCGCAGCATGAGCGTGATGGCCGTGGCGTCATCCGTCGCGACGGCCGTGCCCATGCTGGCCGGCTACAACGGCATCGCCATCGTGATGCTCAATGTCGGGGCGACGATCATCCTGCTGATCACGGCCTGGGATTACTGGCTCGGCCGCGCCGAAGCCCGGCTCGCCATCGGGCTGCTGACCGCTCTCTATATCGTGACGGGGCTCTCCTTCATTCCCTGCGCAGTCCTTCTGGCGCAAGCGGGCGAATGGCGCCTGTCGGAAGCTCCGTCGAACTGGGCCGAAGACCTCAACATCATCGTGAGCCTGATCACGCTCGCCGGCATCGGTGCCCTGTCGCTGGCGCTCAACCAAGCGCGGCTCGCCCGCGGCCACAAGCGCGATGCCGAGACCGATCCGCTCACCGGCCTGCTCAACCGGCGCGCTCTGCTCAGCCGTCTGGCGGGAGACGTCGACGGCCCCGCCGCGCTCGTCGTCTTCGACCTCGATCACTTCAAGGCGATCAACGATCGCCACGGCCATCAGGCCGGCGACGAGGTGCTGCGCACCTTCGGCGAGATCCTGTTGCTGACTGCGCGGTCGAAGGGGCTGGCCGCGCGCCTCGGCGGCGAGGAATTCGCGCTGCTCATGCCCGGCGTTCCGCTGGTCAAGGCGGCGATCCTCGCCGATGGCGTGCGTACGCGCCTGACCAAGCGCCAGTTCGCCGCAAACGGCGGCTCGTTCAATTGCACCGTCAGCGCCGGTGTCTCCTCATCGGAAGAGGCCGCCATCGATTTCGACCTGCTGCTGCACGACGCCGACAACGCGCTCTATGCAGCCAAGCGCAACGGCCGCGATCGGATCGCCGTCAGCTCCGACAAGACGGAATTCCTCGCGCAGCTGCGCCCGTCCGCAGACGGCCAACGCGGGCCCATCGAGCTCGTCAAGGTTGAAGACGGGCCGGGGCCCGACCGGCAGGGCCAGCGCCCGGCTAAGAGCCTCTAAATCATCTCCGGGCGGCGGATGGCCGAGCCGTCGCTGAACCGGGTCAGGCGGAACGGTTCCGGATCGACATAGGGCATCTCGCCGAGCACCAGCTGGCTTGCGAGCAGACCTGCACCGGGACCGACGCCGAAGCCGTGGCCGCTGAAGCCCGAGGCGATCACCAGGCCGGGCAACGTATCCACCGTCGAGATCACCGGGATGAGATCGGGAGCCGTATCGATCATCGCGCCCCATGCGGCAGCGACTTCGATTCCCCGCAACGCAGGCAGTTCGCGCACCAGATTGGCGATGGCCATCTCGATGAGCTGATTGTCGGGTGCCGGATCGAGAACGCGGATCTTCTCGAAGGGCGAGACCTCGTCGTTCTGCCAGCTTCCGGCGGCTTCGGGCCCGTTCCAGAAACTGCTGTTGAGGCGGTATTTGAGCTTCTTCGCCAGCTTCGCGCGATACATCTGGTAGAATTTGGTCGCGTAGCGCATTCCCTGCGGCGCGATGTTGATCGTGCCGTGGCCGGGCACCGCGATCGTATATCCGCCGTCGAGACGCCGCCTCAGGGCAAATCCCGGCGCATAGAAATTGCCGGCCGTGAGAACATCGGCCGCGGGCTTGGTGCGCAGCGCCGTCCCGCCGACATTGGCGACAGGCAGGTCGATGCCATGGTGGCGGCAGAAGCGGGAATTCCAGGCGCCGCCTGCAGCGACGACGGTCGAGGCCCGGATCAGCCCCCGCTCCGTCCAGACGCCCTCGACACGCCGGTTTGTGATCTCGAGGCCGCGCACCGCGCAGTTTTGCTGGAGCGAGACGCCGAGCACCTTGGCGCCTTCGGCGATGGCAGGAGCCGCCATGCTGGGCTCGGCCCGCCCATCGGTCGGCGACCAGACGCCGCCGATCCAGCGCGACACCGTGCCCGGCGACAGGTCCTTCGCCTGGGTTCCGGTCAGGAGCTCGCTATGGAACCCCATCTCCTTTGCCGTCTTGCCCCATCTCTCCCATTTGGCGACGGTCGCGGGATCGTCGGTGCAGAAAAGGTTCCCGGTCCGCCGGAAGCCAAGATCGCGCCCGATCTCCTTCCCGATCTCCTCCCAGCGCCGGAGACTGCGCATCGCAACCGGAAGCTCGGGGAAATCGCGGTTCTGCTGCCGGACCCAGCCCCAGTTCCGGCTCGACTGCTCGCCGGCCACCATGCCCTTCTCGACGAGCGCGACCGAAACGCCCTTCTTCGCGAGCTCGTAGGCGGTGCAGGTGCCGATGATGCCGGCCCCGATGACGACGACATCGACCTGCGTCGGAAACTCAGGGCTGTTCGGGACGGCGTTGACCTGGATCGGCATGCTTCAGACTCTCCTCCGGCTCCTTCACGCAGCACCGCACGGACGCTCCGCGACGAATCCTTTCTTCCATCTCAATAGCCGCGCGTCCGATCAATCAGCCCGATCGGCCGCTCCCCTGCTTCATGCCGGCGGATATTCGCGATCAGAACCTCCATAGCGGATTCCGGCTGAGGCTTGCTCGCAACATGCGGCGTCATCAGAACCTTCGGATGAGTCCACAGCGGGTGGTCGTCCGGCAGCGGCTCGGGCGTGGTGACGTCGAGAACGGCACAGGACAATTGCCCACTTTCCAGGGCTTCGAGCAGATCCTCCTGATCAAGATGCCCACCGCGCCCTGAGCTGATGAGCGAGGCGCCGACCGGAATCCTGGAGAACAGATCCGCGTTCAGAATGCCGCGCGTCGCCTCGGTCAGCGGCAACAGGCACACGAGGATCTCGCTGTTCGCGAGAAAGGCGTCCATCTCGCTTTCGCCGGCGAAGCAGGAGATGCCCGGCAGCTCCCGCCGCGACCGGCTCCAGCCCGAGACCTTGAAGCCCAGCGAAGCGAGCCTCGCGCACACGGCTTCGCCGAGCATGCCAAGCCCGAGAACGCCGACCCGTCGATCCTCGGCCAGCACGATCTTCGCATGGCGCCAGACCCGCTGACGCTGCTGGGCGATGTAGAGGACGAGGTCTCGATGCACCGCAAGGACGGCCATCGAGACATAGTCGACCATCCCTGCAACCAGCCCCGGCTCGATCATGCGGATGACGGGGATATGAGCCGGGACCTTGCTGAGATCGAGCTGGTCGACGCCGGCACCGATGGAGAAGAGCAGCTCCAGCTTCGGCAGCTTGTCGAAGATCCCTTCGGGCGGGATCCAGCTCAGCAAATAGCGGACCGCCTGTGGATCACCGACATCCGGCCAGATCTGGAACGGGATGTCGGGCGCCTTCTGCGCGAAGATGCGGGACCACTCGGTCCCGCGCGCCAGATCAGAAGTGTAGAGGATCGTCATCGCGCGTGATCCGGCACGCGGCTGAGGCCGAACCCGATGACACGCGGCGCTGGCTTGCCCTCGCTCAAGGGCTCACCGTGTGCCGATTCTCAAGCCGAAGACCCGCGGGATCGCCGCTGCGGCTCGCATGAAGGGGCCGGCCTGTTCGCCACGCTCCTCGGCCTCTTCGCAGCCGATGATGCCCCAGCGCACCAGCCTGCCGCCGACAGCGCGGAACGGCTCGGGCGGCAGCTTCGGCACCTCGCGGGTGCAGAGCGGCAGCGTCGACCACTCGTCCTTCACGCCGAGGACGAGCGAGGCGAGGCACTGGCCGCCCATATAGGTCGGGTTGACGCCATGGCCGGAATAGCCGGCGCCATAATGGATGCGGGCGCCGGGCACGGTGCGGAAGAAGGGCAGCCGGTCCGACGAAATATCGATGCCGCCGCCCCAAATCTTCTCGATGCCGACATCGGCGAAAGCAGGCAGCAACCGGCGCAGCCCCTTCTCCGCACGCGCCGCCGAAGCGCGATCAGTGGTCAGGCTGGGATCGCGCGTATTGCCGCCATAGCTGATCGGACCGGAGCCCGATCCCATCAGGATGCGGCCATCCACGGTCTTGCGGAAATAGTGGACGAACATGCGCAGGTCGGCGAGGCCCTCGTCGCGGTTCCAGCCCATCGCGGCGAGCTTCTCGGGCGCGGGCGCCGTCATCAGCGCATAGGAGGAGAAGACGCTGACATGTGGACTGACCTCGGGCCGCTTCGCCAACTCGATATTGGTGGCCAGAACGACCTCGCGGGCGATGATCTCCCCAGCCGGCGTCGATATCCGGTTGGGCGAGCCCGTGCCAAGCCCGGTCATCGGCGTATTCTCATAGACGGCGACACCGGCTTCGATCGCAGCCTTGCGCAGCGCCCGCGCCAGACGGGCCGGATGCACGTTAGCGCCCTCGGGCAGATAGAGGCCGCCGCGGAAGACCGGGGAGCGGCAATAATCGGCGATCTGCTCAGGCGTTAGCGCCTGGGCCGTATCGGGCACGCCGAGGCGCTTGGCGGTATCGGCATAGACCTTGATCTTGGCATCCTGCGCCGGTGCCGCCGAAACGCGGACATTGCCCGACTCGCGCCACCAGACATCCCGGCCCGGAGCCGTGGCGAAGGCCCGGATGGCATCCTGCGCGCGCGTGCCCGCCCTCGCCACGGCGAGCGCGCCGTCAGCCCCGATATTGGCGGACATGCCGGCGAGCGAGGCCCAATAGCCATGGACCTTGCCGCCATTCTTGCCGCTGGCGCCCGAACCGCAGAGCGAGGCCTCGATCAGGGCGACCGAAAGCTGCGGCGCGCGTTCGCGTAGTGCAAGAGCCGTCCAGAGCCCCGTGAAGCCGCCGCCGACGATCGCGACATCGACCGTGATCTGGCCGGAGAGCGAGGGCGAAGGCTTTTCGCCCGCCTCAGCGCGGAGCGCATCGCTGAACCACCAGGAAGGATCTCCGGGAGAGACCGACGGATAAGCGGATGGCTGCGACATGGCGAATGTACCGGAAGGACGAGGCGACGCGGGAATGCCTCCGCCGCAAAGCCGCGGCGGAGGCAGCAGGGATCAGACGAGCGCCTGAACCTGGATCTCGACGAGAACGTCTTCCGCGGCGAGGCGGGACTCGACGGTCGCCCGCGCCGGCGGCTGCTTGGGGTCGACCCAGGCTTCCCAGACCTCGTTCATTTCGCTGAAGGTGCTGACGTCCTTGAGCCAGATATTGCCGACGACGACGCGCGTCTTGTCGGTGCCGGCCATGGCCAGATAGCCATCGATCTGGGCGAGGATGTCGGCGGTCTGCTCCTTGACGCCGCCGCTGCGGTCCTTGGCGGTCAGCCCGGACAGGAAGGCGAACCCGTTCGCGACCAGCACCTTGCTGAGACGACCGGTGACTTCGTGACGCGTAATCATGATTCCTCGTGACGGTTTGGAATGATGGGCGGGCTCACGCCGCCCGACGCTATCGCCCTAAAGGTGCGATTCCCGGATGTTGATGATCCAGATGAGCTTCGCCTCCTGCTCGGAGCGATTGGTCAGGTAGTGCGGGATCGTGCTCGGGAACTGGAAGCTGTCGCCCTCGGCGAGCTGAAACACCTCGTCCCCGACCGTCAGCTCGACATGGCCTGACGTCACATAGCCCGCCTTGTCGCCGGGGCCGGTCAGCACATCGGCGCTCTGCGCGCCCGGCGGCACCGTCAGGATCATGAAACGAAGCTGGTTGTTGTCCCGCGGCGACAGCAGCTCCTTGGTGAAGTGGCTGCCGCCGACGACGATCTTGGGTCGCTCGCCCGGGCGGCGAACATAGCGATTCTCGCGCGGCGGCTCGGCCTCGCTTTCGAGGAATGACCAGAGCGTCACGCCAAGTGCCGCACGCAGCTTCTGCAAGGTGCTGATCGACGGGTTGGAAGCGCCGCGCTCGATCTGGCTGATGCTGCCCGAGGAGACACCCGCCTTCGCCGCCATCTCCAGGATCGTCATCCCACGCTCGGTCCGGAGCGCGCGAAGCCGGCGGCCGATCCGCAAGGCCTCCAGCTGCTCTTCGGACTCGGCTTCGAGGTTGTCGGCGGGCTGGGCTACGTCCGGCATGGGTTCGCGAGGCTGATTGAGATGGCCGGACGATATGATGAGTATCCCGCTGACGCAACCACTTTACTGAAATTGCCATGACAGAATGAATTTTCATGCCACATCAGATAGTTAGCTAAACTTGCCACTCAGATTTGCAGAGAATGCCGGAATCAAGCGCTTGACGAAGGCTCTCTCTGATGAAAATTTTTAGCGAAATTATACAGCCTGGGGGATCAGGCTGGTTGTTGCGTTCATTATTTTGCTGCTCCCGTTTCAGCCGATCAAGCGACTGGGAGCTTCGTCGAGGGGAGATAGAACGTGGATAGCAATCGCTTTGGCCGGCCGTTCTCGCAGTTCGGCATCAATCGCCGCGATCTCTTCGGGCTCGGCGCAGGCGCCCTCGCCGCGGCGTCCTCCGGCTTCGGGGCTCAGGCCCAGACGGCCGGCAAGGCGAACCCGCCCCCGCCGGCCAAGCCCACCGGCGTCGTCGTGGTCGGCCTGTCGCAGGAACCGGTCTCGTTCAATCCGCTGATGCCGGGCGTCGAGGTCGACGAGGTCGTCTGGACAAGCGTCTTCAATTCGCTCTGGGTCGCGGAGCCCGATGGCACCCTGAAACCGGACCTCGCGGCCGAAGTCCCCAGCGAAGCGAATGGCGGCATCGCCGAGGGCGGCCTGGCCTGGACCGTCAAGCTGCGCAACGATGTGAAGTGGCATGACGGCACGGCCTTCACCGCCGAGGACGTGAAGTACTCGCTGGAGCTGATCAACACCGCCGGTTTCAAGGCACGCACCCGCGTCGGCCACGCCTTCGTCAAGGACATCGTGGTGAAGGGCCCCCACGAGATCAGCTGGCGGATGGAGAAGGCCTACGCGCCTTATCTGGCGATGCTTGCCAACACGCACATCGTTCCGAAGCACATCCTCGGCAAGGCCGGCGACCCGAACACGGCGCCCTTCAACAACGCCCCCGTCGGCACCGGCCCGTTCCGCTGGGGTACGCGCCAGCCCGGCGACAACATCACCCTCCTCGCCAATGAGAGCTATCACGGCGACGGCCCCTATCTGGAAAAGGCCGTTCTGAAATATGTGCCCGACATGACCGCGCTCTATGCGCAGTTCCGGACGGGCCAGGTCGATCTCGTGATCATCTCGGGCATCCCGGCGAACTTCTACCAGGAGGCGATCAAGCTTCCCGGCCGCAAGGTCGCGGTCGCGCCGAGCGGCAATCTCGAGATCATCATGCCGAACATCGGCAACAAGGTCTTCGCCGAGAAGGCCGTGCGCCACGCGCTCTATGCCGCGATGGACAAGCAGGCGATCATCGACGCGATCTATTACGGCGTGCCGAAGCCGACTGAATCCTTCGCGCCGCGCGAATCCTGGGCCTTCAACCCCAATCTCCCCACGCAGAAGCGCGATCTCGACCGCGCCAACAAGCTCCTCGACGAGGCGGGCTGGAAGCGCTCCGGCTCCGGCGTGCGCATGAAGAACGGCGTGCCGCTCGAATTCGCGGTCTCCACGACCACGGGCAACCAGCTGCGCGAACAGTGCCAGCAGCTGATCCAGCAGGACTGGCAACAGATCGGCGCCAAGATGTCGATCAACAACATGCCGGCCGCGGTGATCTGGGGTGAATTCTATGTGCGCTCGAAATTCGAGTCGCTGCTCGTCGGCACCACCTTCCGCACCGGCGTCGATCCCGATCCGGCCTCGCGCTTCGCCTCCGACGCCATTCCGGTGAAGGGCGGCAGCGGCGGCAACTACATGCAGTGGGAGAATGCCGAGGCCGACGCCCTGATGAAGCAGGGCCAGGAGACCTTCGACCAGGAGAAGCGCAAGGCGCTCTACTGGAAGCTGCAGGAGATCGTCCGCGAGGAGCTGCCGATCCTGCCGATCTTCCAGTACGCCCCGATCGAAGGCGTCAAGGAAGGGCTGATCGGCTACCGCCCCAACATCAACCAACGCCAGAATGCCTGGAACATGGGCAGCTGGTACTGGGCCAAGTGAACCGGCAACCAGAAGCGGGCCAATTGAATCTATGAACGCGACCGGGAGAGCGGCGTCGTGATCGGCTTCCTGATACGCCGATTGGGCCAATCGCTGTTGCTGCTGCTCATCGTCTCGGTGATCGGCTTCGCGATCCTGCATCTGGCTCCCGGCGGCCCGCTCTCCCAGTTCGCTGCGGGTGGCGACATGACCCAGGCCGATCTCGACCGCATCGCGGAACAGCTCGGCCTCAACCGCCCTCTCCCGGTTCAATATGCGGAATGGCTCTGGCGCATGCTGAGCGGCGACTGGGGCCGCTCCTATCGCGACCAGCAGCCCGTGCTTCATGTCATCGCGTCGCATCTCGGCGCGACGCTCGAACTGATGCTGACCTCGACGCTGCTCGCCATGGTGATCGGCGCCTGGGTCGGCATCCTCGGCGCGATCAAGCGCTATTCCCTCTTCGATGCGCTCGCGACCGTCGGCGCGATGGTCGCCCTCTCGATCCCGACCTTCTGGTTCGGCCTCGTCGTCATCTATGTCTTCTCGGTCGGGCTCGGCTGGCTGCCCTCGGGCAACCGCTACACAGTCGGGGACGGCTCCTTCCTCAATCAGGTCCATCACCTGATCGGGCCCTGCATCGTGCTCGCTTTGGTCTCGACCGCGGTCTGGAGCCGCTACATGCGCTCCTCGATGCTGGATGTCGTCAACCAGGACTACATCCGCACGGCTCGCGCCAAGGGCGTGCCCGAGCGCCAGATCCTCCTGCGTCATGCGCTGCGCAATGCGCTGCTGCCGATGATCACCATCACCGGCCTGCATGTCCCGACGCTGCTCTCCGGCGCGCTGGTGACGGAGACCGTCTTCACCTGGCCCGGCATGGGCCGCCTCTTCCTCGATTCGATCAGCTATCGCGATTACCCGGTCGTGATGGGCATCCTCATGTTCACCGCCGTCCTCGTCCTGCTCGGCTCCCTGATCGCCGACCTTCTCTACGGGGTCGCCGACCCGCGCATTTCCGGGAGCCGCTGATGAGCGATGCGCCATTCACGGGCGAGGTCTCGCTCGGACCGGCTCCAGGCTTCTGGAACAGCCCGGGCCTGCGCCGCTTCCGCCGCCACAAGCTCGCGGTCTTCGGCACGCTCACCATCCTGCTGCTGACGCTGGCCTGCGTCTTCGGGCCGATGCTGCTGCCCTATTCGGACACTTTCATCGACATCCGCTCCCGTTTCGCCGCGCCCTTCTCCGGCCCGCATATTCTCGGGACCGACCCGCTCGGCCGCGACATCCTCGCGCGCCTCCTGATGGCTGGCCGCATCTCGCTCGCCGTCGGCTTCTCAGCCATGCTGATCGCGATGGGCATCGGCATCGTCGTCGGCATGGTCGCCGGCTTCTATGAGGGAGCCGTCGGCGCAGTCCTGATGCGCTTCGTCGACGCGATGCTCTGCTTCCCCTCGATCTTCCTGCTGCTGGCGATCTCGGCGCTGATCTCGCCTTCGGTTCCATCGATCGTGCTGCTGATCGCGATGACCTCCTGGATGGAGGTCGCCCGCGTGGTCGAGGCGCAGATTCGCTCTCTCAAGACGCGGGAATTCGCCCAGGCCGCCGTCTCATTCGGCGCAAGCAGCCGACGCATCATGTTCCGCGAACTGCTGCCCAATGCGGTCGCGCCGATCGTCGTCGCCGCGACGCTCAATGTCGCCCATGCGATCCTGGCCGAGAGCTATATTTCCTTCCTCGGCTTCGGCATCCAGCCACCGACGCCGAGCTGGGGCAACATGCTCGAAAGCGCGCAGAGCTATCTGACGAGCGCGCCCTGGTTGGCGATCATCCCCGGCGCCGCGATCACGCTCGCCGTCACCAGCTTCAACTTCATTGGCGACGGACTGCGCGACGCCCTCGATCCGAAGCTGTAAGGCCGGGCCGTCAGGAAAACGTCCGGAGACCTCGGTCCGCGTCGCTCGGACGGAGCGGCTTGCCTGATTGCCGCTTTCGCCGCTGATCGGCGCGGACACTCGCAACCTTTTCAGTCCCCTATCCGCTTTGGACTCTGCAACCCCGCGGGCCATCGGGAACATCGATATGACAAAGTTGATTTAATTATACCCCAGATTGACATTTATTGCGAGTTTAAACACAGTGAAAATCAATTAAAAGCGGGGGATTTAATTGGGGCGGCGGCCGAAAAGTGTGGAGTACCAACATGAAAATCGCCTCGGGAGCCTTGGCCGCGACGGCTCTCGCCGTCGCAATGATGATGGGCGCATCATCAGCCGTGGCTTGTAACGGCAGGGGGAACTGCTCCGATGCGCCGGGGCAGACGAAGCATGTCAGGGGGGCGCCGGGACCGATCGCTGGCGCCGGCTTGCCTGTTCTCGCAGTTGGCTACGGCATTTACTGGCTGGTTCGGCGTCGTCGCAACGCGAGCTGATATTCGTCGCGCGATCGGCACGCCATTGCCGAAAAAGTCGGAACTGGCCGACTGAGCGCATCGAACAAGGGGGGAGCGAGACGCCTCGGTCCACGACAGATAGTCATCGCTTCCTTGGCGCTCTCAGGGAAGCGGTGTCGGCGCTGGCTAAGCCCCTTCTGCAGATACTTGGTTCCATCGGCTCCCCGCGCGGCGACCGCTTGCGACGAACAGACAAGGCTTGAGTATGTTGGCCGATCTAACCGCAGGGATGACGCGAGCATCGAGCAAACCGTCGCGCGGTGAATTTTTCGGAGGGCTGTTCGCCCTCGGCTGCGCAAGCGGCTTGGCCGCGCGCATCATCCAATCTGTAACCCGGCATGGATGGGCCGAAGCGCTTTTCACAACCTTCGAGATCAGCGCAATTGTGTGGATCTCCTGCGCCGCCGGGATATTTCTTGTTCTCCAAGACCGAACGACCGGGCTTCGCCCGTTGGATTTGGCAATGGGCGCATGCTTCGTTCTGCTGGTCGTCCTCCCCGTCGGGCCGATAAGCTGGGTCGCCATAGCGGCGCTTGCAGCCTACGTCATCGTCTCCACGACCGATGCTTCGTCTCGACGCGGTGCGTTGATCCTGCTGGCCGTCACCGTGCCCATGCTCTGGAGCCGGGTGCTTTTTCAGTTTTTTGCCAACCCTATATTGCAGATCGACGCCTCGCTCGTGGCTTTGACGTTGAACACGTCCCGGGCCGGCGACGTCGTCCAGTTTGCCGATGGGTCCGGTTCGCTCGCAATCCTGCCGGGCTGTTCTTCGCTCGCGAACGTATCCTTGGCGATCCTCTGTTGGGTGGCGGTAAACCAGATCGTCGACCACAAGAGATCTGCCTATGATCTGCTCTGGCTTCTTGCCGCCTGCGCTTCCGTGATCGTCGTAAATGTGACGCGGATCAGCATCCAAGGGCTAAGCCAATGGCATTACACAACGTTTCATAGCCTGCTTGGCGACACGATCAGCAATACAGTCATACTGGTCCTGACACTCTGCTTCAGCCTGCTAGGGGTAAGGCGTGAATTACTCCATCGCATTTAGAGGGTGCATCGCCGGGCTGCTTCTGCTGACCATTGGTTGGAAGATTGCGACCCCGGTCCAGAATTTCGACGACGAAAGGGCTGATCTCGTCGCGTTCTTCGAAAGCAACAGCTTCGACGTCACGACCCAGGTGGTGAGCGACGTGGCGATCGTTCAAGCGACCGCGGCCTCATGTCATCTGCAGGCCGTAAGGCTATCCCCCGACGGATCCAACCGCGATCTCGTTCGGCACCTGATCGCAGGCCAGGAGCGTTCGTTCGTCGTCTTCGGTGGAGCGGTGTACGCGCAGCAACCGGTATTTTGGACCGTTCTTGCTTACTTCCGATCCAGGTTCCTTCGCGAGCTCGGCTTTTCCGACCGCAACGCCGCGGTCATAAAGGTCGCGGCCAATTCATCTTGCAACGCCGAGCAGCTCCCATGGAGCGAACTGCCGGGCATGTAGTGCTCCGAACGTCTGGCGCTGCCCTCCGACGATCATTCTCGGAGGGAATCGGCGAGGAGATATGGTGGGCTGGGCTGGACAGAACTTGCATTGCCCGGAAAAGTACCAGAAGCCGCCGAACCCGTTCGGCGGCTTCCGTTTGCAATCGCGATCAACGTGGCTGGCTATTGATCATGATGCTGGGCAGCGCTGAGTCGCTGAGCTCCCACTTCGCGAAGATCTTGCCGTAGGTGCCATCTTTGACGAGTTCCTGCAGCGCGTCGGCGACCGCGTCGCGGAAGGCGGTATCGGTCTTGCGGAAGGCCGCGCCGTAGTAGACCACCGTCAGTGGCTTGCCGATGACGCGGTAGACGCCGCCCTCTTGCTGGCTGGTGAAGGGAATCGTCTCGCCGCCCTGCACCGCGGCGTCGACGCGGCCCTGCTTCAGCTGCAGTCGCGCATCCGGCGAGCTCTCGGTGCCGACGACCTCGATCGGCCCCTTGCCGGCCTTGACGCAGTTCTCGTCGCTCCAGTCCTTGACCTGGCCCGGATAGGTCGTCGAGCGGATCGTCGCGATCTTCTTGCCGCACAGCTCGATCGGATCCTTGATCGTGCTGCTGGTCAGGACATAGAACATCGCGCCGGCGCGCATGTAGTTGACGAAATCCATCGTCTCGCGGCGCTGCGGGGTGTCGGTCATGCCCGACAGGATGAAGTCGGTGCGCCCGGTGTTCAGGGCTGGGGTGAGCTGCGCGAACAACCCGTCAGTACGCTCGACCTTGAGGCCGAGCTTCGCCGCAAGCGCGTCAACGAGATCGATGTCGAGCCCCTTGAAGGCGCCCGTTTCAGTATCTTTGTACTCCATCGGCGGATAGGTCGCATTGATGGAAAGCTTGAGGACCCCGGCATCCTTGATGGCCTTCGGAATCTCGCCTGCGCCGGCAGCGGCAGCGGGCAGAAGGGCCAGGCTGAGAAGCGCGGCGCGGCAGATGAACTGTTTCAGCATGAATACCTCCACTGTGATGAATCGGACGGCACCGGTGGCTTCCTCGTCCGCTCGATACCGTTTGGGCAAATTCAGGCAGATCTGTCCGGCGCCCTGCGGCGCCGGAAACTAGGCTTTGGCCGCGCTCTGGCCGTCGAACAGGCTCTTGGCGGCCCGCGGCGTGACGAAGCGAGCCCCATGCGCCGCGGCATAGGAGAGGATGGCCATGAGCCGCTCCTCATATTCGGACTGCCCCATCGTGTAGGTGTGGCAGACCATCGACACGATCTGGAGCTCGGGCGTCGCGGCGGCGCGGGCAGCCACAGCGTCCCAGACGCGCTGCATCGCCGGCAGGGTCGAGAACTCATTGATGATGTAGTTCTCGCCGACGACACGCGGCCGCGCGGTGCCCGGAGCAACGGCATCCCAGGCCCAGGGAATCTCGAACAGCGCATCGGTTTCGTCCGCGGCCGCCGGCCGCGCCTGATCGGCGGCCGACATGTAGTAGGCCGTGAGCGGAGCGCCCTGCCAGGCCGCCGCCTTGTCCTCCCAGACGATGCCCGGCGCGCAGGACAGCTCGATCCCAATGCCGGCCTCCTTCACGGCAGCCCCGATCTCCGGCGTGAAGCCGTGATAGCCGCCACGATAGGCCGCGAACGGGATGCCGAGTTCCCGCATCGTCCGGACCTTCTGAAGGATCAGCGGCCGCATGTGATCGATGTCGTAATAGCTGCAGGTTCCGGGCTCCCGGCCGGGCGGCGGCCCATAGAGGTCTTCCTCAGGATGCAGCACCAGATCTGCGCCCGCCTCCGTCAGCTCGCGCCAGAACCCGGTGAAGGGAGGCTCGAAGAAGCGGTCGCGGCAGATCGGTCCCGTCAGGACGGTCCACGCCGCGGCGCCACCCGCCTTCTCCGCCAGGATCTCGCGCATGCGGCCGTATTTCTTCAGGAGCGAAGCATCCTCCTGATAGACCGAGACCGGGTCCGGATCGGTGTCGACATTGATGACGAGATAAACGTTCGAAGGCATCTGCAGAGTCCTATCTCAGCGCGGGCACGGCGCGACGACCGCACCCACGCGGCGACACGGATGGGGGAACCGGACGCCGGCAGCCTCACTGACGCAGATCATCGATCCCCCTGGCATTCTCGGGCTCGCTGACAATGAGGCTGTCATGATTTTTAATCAAGCAACTTGCCTAGTCATCGACTGACTTGAAATTGAGCACGCAGCCTAAAAGGTCGGCGGCGTGTTGACCCATAGGATCCGCGCCACGACCTCGCCGGGATTGGCGTAGCCATGCGGCTCCTCCGAGGGGAATGAGAAGGAATCGCCGGCAAAGAGGCGGCGCGTCTGATCGCCGACCGTAAGGTCGAGCGTACCTTCCAGCACGTAGCCCATCTCTTCGCCGACATGAGAAATCAGCCCGTGACTGCCGCCACCGGGAACCACCTGGTGGATATTGACCTGAAGCAACGAGTTCCGCGTCTGCGGAATAAGCCGCTCGAGCACCACGCCATCGGCGTTCTGCCGAAGCCGGGTGTTGATTGTCGGCCGCTCTCCCGCCCGCATGACGAAGAGCGGACCGTTGTCGTCCGTCTCGTTGCTGAACATGGCAGCGACGTTGATGCCCAGGAAGGCGACCAACCGGTGCAGCACGGCGAGCGAAGGCTGCACCTTGTCGTTCTCCAGCTTCGAGATGAAGCTTTCCGAAACGCCGATGCCAGCCGCGACATCCTTCAGGCTCATGCTTTTCATCAGCCGAGCATGCCGCAACCTGCCGCCGATCTTGATTTCCGCGCCAGCCTCGCCGCCGACATCCGTCGCGGCCACCTTACCTTCGTTTGCCATCGCTGCTCCGGTTCCAAGCATCGCGATCTTTCAGGTCTACTTTCTCCTTTGTCAATGAACTTGACAATGAGGAAACAGACCGCGACAGTCCGGGCCGAGCGAAGGGGAGATGCCGGTGGCAAGCAAAGGACGTTCCAGCCGGGACTGCAGACGAGCGACCGATGCGCGCGTCTCGCCCTGCCGGGCGCTATCCTCCGCCGCCATCGAGGGATGACACCTGCGATGATCGAGAACCCGATCCCCTGGCCCGACGGCAAGCGCTGCGCGGTCGCCTTCACCTTCGACATGGACGCCGAGACGCTGCTCCATGTGAACTTCCGCGAGACGGCGCCGGACCGCGTCGCGCTGTCATCGATGCTGCGCTACGACACGCAGGTCGCCGTGCCGCGCCTGCTGGAGATCTTTCGCCGCTACCAGATGCGCCAGACCTTCTTTGTTCCCGGCTGGTGCGCGGAAACCTATCCCGATGCCGTCGAGAAGATCGTCGCCGCCGGGCACGAGATCGGCCATCACGGCTATCTGCACAAGCGCCCCAACCTGCAAAGCCGCGACGAGGAGGCGCAGAGTCTCGGTCTTGGCATCGAGGCGCTGGTCAAGCTGACGGGGCGGCGCCCGATCGGCTTCCGCGCGCCCGCTTTCGCCTTCTCGAAGAACACGCTCGAACTGCTGCAGGCCGAAGGCTTCACCTATGACGCCTCGCTGATGGGCGGCGACGTGCCCTATCTCATCGGCAACAAGCAGGGCGATCTGGTCGAGCTGCCGTCCGACGTCGTTCTCGACGACTGGATGCAATATGTCTGCATCGGCGAGTTCAACTACATGCTGCCGATCGCCTCGCCGCAGCGCGCCATGGAGGTATTCCGGGCCGAATTCGACGCGGCATGGCGGCATGGCGGGCACTGGATCACGGTCTGGCATCCCTTCGTCTCGGGCCGGCTGTCGCGCGCCGACGCCATGGTCGAATTGATCGACTACATGCACGAGAAGGGCGGCGTCTGGTTCGCCTCGCTGGACGAGATCGCCGCCCATGTCCGCAAGGTCGTGGCGAGCGGCGCCTGGAAGCCACGCCGCGACGAGCTGCCCTACTGGCCCGAGCCGCGCCCGGCCGAGGCTCCGGTCTGACGGCCATGGAGCGCATTCGCGTCAGCCACTACATGCCGGAGGATCACGGCAGCCACGCCGACTTCATCGCCCCCTGGGCGAAGGCCGTCGAAAAGGCTGCTGACGGTGTGCTCGCCGTCGAGGTCCTCTCCAGCACGAGCCCCTTCGGCAAGCTCGAAAACCAGTATGCGCAGGTCGTGGCCGGCGCCGTGGATGTTGCCCACTCACCAGGCGGGCTGCCCGAAGGGCGCTTTCCGCTGACGACGCTAATGAACCTGCCCTTCATGGCCTCGTCCTCAGCCGAGGGGACGCATCTGCTGAACGGCCTGCTCGATACGCATCTGGCGCCGGAATATGAGGGACTGAAGGTTCTGGCTCTGCATGCCGATTCCGGCGGCGTCCTGCATACGCGCGACGAACTGGTCACGCGGCTCGAGCAATTGCAAGGCCTGCGCCTGCGCTGCCCGGCGGGGCCGATGGAAGCGGCGCTGCGTCTGCTCGGCGCCGAACCCGTGCCGCTGACTCCGCCCAATATCCGCGCCGCTGCTGAAGACGGCCGCATCGACGGCGCCGTGATGGCCTGGGACGTGCTCGCCTATACCGGCACCGACAGGATCTTCCGCCACCACACCGATACCAAGCTCTATGTCTCGCCGCTCTATTTCGTCATGAACGGCGAAAGCTGGCGAAGGCTCTCGCCCCGGGCGCAGGATGCGCTGGAACGCTGCTCCGGGGCTGCGCTCGCCCGTCAATTCCCGGTTTGGTGGCAGGCCTGGGAAGCGCCCGGCCGCGCGCTGGGCCTGGCGGAAGGCCAGGTCATGGGCGCCCTCTCCCCCGAAGAGCTAACCCGCTGGCGCAGCATCGCGGCGCCAGCCGTCGAGGCCCATGTCGATTCGCTTGTCGCGGCCGGCCATGCCGCGGCGCGCGAGACCTACGAGGCGGCCCTGGCTCTTCGCCGCCGCTTTTCCCTTCACCAGGAGTCCTGAAGATGCCCCATTATCCCGGCTGGGACGCGACCTTCCGCGGCAAGGTCTGGCGCACCACGCATTTCCCGCGGATCAAGGAAGACATGCCGACCTTCCTCGGCGTGCCGCATGCGGTGACGAAGAAGGATCTGGAAGGCGCCGACGTCGTGATCATCGGCGCGCCCTTCGTCGCCGGCTTCGGCCGCCAATACAGCGGCGTCGACAAGGATGAGTGGATCGTGGCGACGAAGCATGTCCGCCAGCAATCGATCCGCTACCGCTCCGGCTATATCCAGGACTTCGACCTCGATGTCTTCGAGCATCTCAAGGTCGTCGACTATGGCGACGCCAACATCCCGCCCGAGACCAGCTACGAGGGCACCGTCGAGAAGATCCTCGAAGCCCAGGAGGCCACGCTGCGGAAAGTCAACGACGCGCTCGACGTCGGCGCCGTTCCGATCGTCATCGGACAGAACTCGCCCTGCGGCTCCTATGCCGTCGGCAAGCCCGTGGCGGACGGGGTCAAGGGCCCGGTCGGCATGGTCAGCCTCGACACCCATTGGGACGCCTGGCCCTATGATTGGGCGACGATGAGCCCGCATATCGCCGGTTCGACCAACTGGAAGGACAAGCTCTACCGCGACTGCCCGAATATGAGCATCCCGCATCTCGTCGAGATCGGCGAGCGTGGCATGCTCGAGGATCCGGCCACGATCCGGCGCTATGTCGGCGAGGGCGCCAACTTCATGCCGATGTGGAAGATCCGCACCGAGCTTGGCATCGAAGGTTGCGTCAAGAACCTCGATCAGGCCTTTGCCGGTTCGGATGCCGTCTACTGCCATTTCGACATGGACGTGCTCGGCGGGGCCGGCCCTTCCGATGGCGACATGCTGGGAGAGCTCGCCGAGCCGATCGGCATGACCGACTACGAGGCGATCAGGCTCGGCCATGAATGCGGCAAGCGCGGCGCCGACGCCCTCTCCTTCATCTGCATCCCGCCGGGATCGGCCGTGACCTACCGGGTCATCGTCTACGTGATGATGTACTTCATGGCAGGACTGGCCATGCGCAAAATCGGCAAGGGAGCCTGAACGGCGCCGGCCTCGGGTGGCAGGAATATTGCTGCCCGAGGCTGCCCGAAGCCACCCGGAGGTGCACGCATGCAGGTCGCCGATTCGTCGCCATTCTCGCCACCCGCCGTCCCGGCCCCCGGCGAATATCGGCTCGCCGGGTTGCTGGCCGCGTTTCGTCGCAGCATCGGGCGTTACTGGCCGCTCGGATCGGGCGGGGACGGCCGAGAGGACGAGCCGTCCTCCGATGCCTTCGAGCGGCGTCAGGCCGTGCTGTCCTTCATCCGATCCTGGTGACGCAAGCCGCTCCCGAGCCTTTGGCGCATCGAACGGAACAATACGGCCATGTCATCGCCGTCCAGCACCCCTCCCCGGCCACTCGCCCGCAGCATCGTTGACGAACAGCGCAGAGACCAGACGGCCATGCGGACAGGAACACCATGAACACCGATCCGGACAATCTCGTCATCGTTCCCCGGCGCCATTACGGCAGGCTCATTGGCGCCGCTCTCGTCCTGCTCGCCCTGGTCGCTATTGTCCACGCCTTCGTGGTTGGGCAGATCGAATGGAGCTATGTCGGCCGCTTCCTGACCGTCCGGTCGATCATGGAGGGGCTCGCCAACACGATCGTCATGGCCGTTCTCGCCATGGTGCTAGGCCTTGCGCTCGGCGTCCTCTTCGCGATCATGCGCCTGTCGGCCAATCCCGTGCTGTCGACCACGGCGCTCGGCTATATCTGGTTCTTTCGCGCCATCCCGGTGCTGCTTCAGCTGCTGCTCTGGTACAATCTCGCTCTGGTCTTCCCCACGATCGGCATTCCCGGCATCGCCAGCTGGAAAACCGTCGATGTGATGACGCCCTTCGTGGCGGCGCTCCTGGGGCTCGGTATCCAGCAGGGCGCCTTTACCGCCGAAGTCGTCCGCGCCGGCCTGCTCTCAGTCGATCAGGGTCAGTATGAGGCGGCCCAAACGCTGGGCATGACGCGGTTGCAGTTGCTGCGACGGATCATCATGCCGCAGGCCATGCGCGTGATCGTGCCGCCGGTCGGTAACGAGTTCATCGGGATGGTGAAGCTGACCTCGCTCGCAAGCGTCGTCCAGTTCGCCGAGGTGCTCCACAGCGCGCAAAGCATCTACTACGCCAATTCGCGGGTCATCGAGCTCTTGCTCGTCGCGGCCTTCTGGTACCTGATCGTGGTGACAATTCTCAGCCTGATCCAGGGACGGGTGGAAGCCTATTTCGAGCGCGGCGTGGCGCGCTCGCCCGGCCGCTGAGGAGAAGCACGATGGACATCCGTCTCCCCTCCGTCGGCGCGGTCGATGCCGATCACCTCGCCCCCGGCGCGCCGCTCGTCCTCGCCCGCAACGTCCAGAAGCAGTTTGGCGCGGTCAAGGTCCTGAAGGGCATCGACCTGGCCGTGCAAAAGGGTGAAGTGCTCTGCATCATCGGCCCATCGGGCTCCGGCAAGAGCACCTTCCTGCGCTGCATCAACCAGCTCGAGCGCATCGACGGCGGCGCGCTGTTCGTCTCTGGCGAGCGTGTCGGCTTCCGGCAGGTGGGCAACGAGCTCCACGAGCTCGATGACAAGGCGATTGCCCGCCAGCGCCGCTCGATCGGCATGGTGTTCCAGCGCTTCAACCTCTTCCCGCATCTCACCGCCACTCAGAACATCATCGAGGGGCCCGTGCAGGTGCTGAAGCAGCCGGCAGCGCAGGCCCGCGAACGGGCACACGCGCTGCTGGAACGCGTTGGGCTTGCCGACAAGCGCGACGCCTATCCCTCTCAGCTCTCGGGTGGCCAGCAGCAGCGCGTCGCCATCGCCCGCTCACTCGCGATGCAGCCAGAGCTTCTGCTCTTCGACGAGCCGACCTCCGCGCTTGACCCGGAGCTCGTCGCCGAAGTGCTGCTCGTGATGCGCGATCTCGCCTTGACCGGCATGACCATGATCGTCGTGACGCATGAACTCGGCTTCGCGCGGGACGTCGGCCATCGGGTCGCATTCATGGACCAGGGCCAGATCGTCGAGATGGGTCCGTCACAGACCATCCTCACAGAACCGAAGGAAGCCCGCACGCGCGCCTTCATCAAGGCGGTCCGACATTGAGCCATTTGGGTCGGCTGCCAAATTCCGTAGGCTGCTGATCAACGGCGCACCCGAGAACCGATACCATCTCCGTCACGCCCCGGCCGCCAGGCGGAGCGCTCTCTCACGAAAGTCGCCTGTCATCATGATCACCGATTTCCCAAAACGCGTCGCCAACCCCTCCGACCCCGCCCCCGACTACCCCTGGCCGGCCGGATACCGATGCGCGGTGCTCCCAGCCTTCGATGTCGATGCCGAGACGGCCTGGCTGCAATACGATGCCAAGAACACCGACCGGCTGGTGACGTTGTCCTTCGGCGGCTACGAGGAGCGGGTCGGCGTCCCGAAGATCCTCGACCATCTCCGCTCGGTCGAGATCAAGGCGACCTTCTTCATCCCCGGCTGGGTCGTCGAGGTGCATCCGAAGATGTGCGAAGCCATCGTCAGGGATGGCCACGAGATTGGCCATCACGGCTATTCGCACAAGCGGCCGGAGCCCGGAGACTTCGCCGTCGACAAGGAAGAGATCGACAAGACGCTCGAGATCTTCAAACGCATCCTGGGCGTCACGCCCGTCGGCTACCGCGCGCCTTCGGGCGAGAATTACAGCGAACTGCTGGGCTATCTCCGCGACAAGGGGATCATCTATTCCTCCTCGTTCCGCGACGACATCCGCCCCTATCGCCATAAGCTCCGCGACGGCACGAAGGGCCCTATCGAGCTGCCGGTGAACATGTCGTTCGACGACTGGCTTTACGGCCTGTCGCAGCGCTTCAGCCCGCGCCCGATGTTCCCGAAGGAGCATGTGCTCTCGATCTGGAACGACGAGCTCGACCAGACCCGCGAATGGGGCGGGCTCGTCTCGATGGTGATGCACCCGCAGGTTTCGGGCCGACCGATGCGGATCGGCATCATGCGCGACTTCCTGGCGCGCGCACGAGGATACGGTGACGTCTGGATCGCGACCGGCAAGGAGATCGCCGAGCATTTCCTCGCGCAGGAGAAGAAGGCGGGGCTTTGAGCTTTCCCGCTCCCGCCACGCCCGGGCGTCATTCTCGGGCGGAGCGAAGCGCAGACCCGAGAATCTCGGGCCGGATGAAGCTCCGGAGCCTCCCTGTCACGAGATTCTCGGGTCAGGCCCGAGCATGACGCCTTAACGGCCTGTTGGAACGAGACTGCCCCATGACCACCCGCATCCGCAACGCCGACATCGTCATCGCCTATGATCCTGCGGCCGACGACCATGTCTATCGCCGCAACCTCGATGTCGTCTTCGACGAGAGCGGCATCCTGCATCTCGGTGACGGCTTCGCAGGCGAGGTCGCGCGCGAGATCGACGGCAAGGGCTTCATGGTCATGCCCGGTCTCGTCGACATCCATTCCCACCCGTCGAGCGAACCCGGCAACAAGGGCATGACCGACGAGGTCGGCACGCCGAAGCTATACAACTCCTCGCTCTACGAATTCCTCTGGCTGTTCCGTGCCGACGCCGAGGGCATTCCGCATCTCAACCATGTCGCCTGGTCCGAGTTGCTGATGTCCGGCGTCACGACGCTGGTCGATCTCTCCTTCCCGAGCGAAGGCTGGCTCGACCGTGCCGCGGCGAGCGGGCTGCGCATGGTCATGGCGCCGATGTATCGCAACGGCCGCTGGTTCACCCGCAACGGCTATCAGGTCGAATACGAGCTCGACGACGCGGCCGGCCGCAAGGCAATGGACGAGGCGTTCATGATCATCGACGCCGCGCTGGCTCATGAATCCGGCCGCCTCTCCGGCCTCGCCTGCCCCGCGCAGATCGATACCTGCACGGAAGAGCTCTTCCGCGCCTCGATCGCCGCCGCAGCCGAGCGGAATATTCCGATCCAGACCCATGCCGGCCAGTCGATCAGCGAGTTCCATGAGATGGTTCGCCGCAGCGGCCTCTCGCCGATCCAGTGGCTAGACAGCGTTGGCTTCCTCGCGCCGAATGCCTCGATCGCCCATGCGATCTTCCTGGACGACCACCCTTGGGTGCGCTGGCCGACCCGGACCGATCTCGCGCGCCTCGCCGAGAGCGGCACCTCGGTGGCGCATTGCCCGACCGTCTTCGGCCGGCGCGGATTCACGCTGCGCGACCTTGGCCGCTACCTCAAGGCCGGCGTCAATGTCGGCATCGGCACCGACACCTTCCCGCACAACATGCTGGAGGAACTGCGCCATGCCGGCGTCTATGCGCGCATCACGGCTGAGAGCCATGCGGCGGTGACGACGGGCCAGGTGTTCCGCGCGGCGACGCTGGGCGGCGCGAAGCTGCTTGGCCGCGACGACATCGGGAAGCTGGCGAAGGGCGCCCAGGCCGATCTCGTCATGGTCGACCTGACACATCCCATGATGCGCCCGACCCGCGACCCGCTGAAGAGCCTCGTCAACGCTGCCGCCGACCGGGCCGTGTCTCATGTCTTCGTGCAGGGCAAGCAGGTGGTCGCCGACGGCAGGGTGCTGACCATGGACTACCAGTCCGCATCCGATGGCCTCGAGGCCGCGCAGCGGCGCGCACTCGCGAAAGCGTCCTCGCTCGACTGGGCGGGCCGTTCGGTCGACGAACTCTCGCCGCCGAGCATCCCCTGGGCCTGACGATCATGACCGAGTCGACCTTCGCTCCCGACAAGATCCGCGCCGCCGTCGCCGCCCAGCGCGGCTGGGTCGAGGACCTGTTCCAGCGCCTCGCCGCCGGCAGCCAGGGCAATCCCGGCATCATGCGCGACACCTATGGCGAGGGAGAGAACTTCGCCCACCGGCTCTTCGTCGAGCTCGGCAAATGCCGCGCGCTCGACGTGACGCAGGACTTCGCCGCCAACAGCTACGCCACGCTGCCGGGGCGGGATCGGGCCGCGCCGCGCATCCTGATGGGCTCGCATCTCGACAGCGTGCCGCATGGCGGCAATTTCGACGGCGCGGCGGGCGTCGTCGCCGGGCTCGTCGTCATCGAGGTCTTGCGCGCACTGGGCATCACGCCGCGCTGCGACGTCACCACGATGGCCGTGCGCGCTGAGGAAAGCGTCTGGTTCGCGGTCTCCTATATCGGCAGCCGCTCCGCTCTTGGCACTCTGCCGGAGGGCGCGCTGGAGGCGAAACGCGTCGATGACGGCCGCGTGCTGGGCCCGAGCATAGCCGCCTGTGGCGGAGATCCCGAGGCGATTCGCCGCGGCGAGCGCCATCTCGATCCGGCCTCGATCCGTGCCTTCCTCGAAGTCCATATCGAGCAAGCGCCGAGCCTGGTGGAGTCGGCTCTGCCGGTCGCGATCTGCACCGGCGTGCCCGGCAATTTCCGCTATCCCGACGCCCATATCGTCGGCCGGCACGACCATGTCGGCACGCCGCGCCGCTTCCGCCGCGATGCCGCCATGGCGGGCGCCGAATTCGCCATGCTGCTCGATCGGATCTGGGAAGAGGAGGAGGCCGCTGGCTTCCCCATGGCCGTGACGCTCGGCCGCTTCCATACGGACGCCGCCCTGCATGGCTTGACTACGGTGCCCGGCGCCTTCGCCTTCAGCCTCGACGTCCGCGCCTATGATCCGGCGGTACTGGAACGGGTCGAGAAGCGCATGCTCGCCGCGATCCCGGAGATCGAGGCGCGCCGCCGCGTGAGCTTCAAGTTGGGTAAGCGCGCCAGCGCCGCGGTCGGGCCGGTCGATCCGGCTATCGTCGCTGGCCTCGAAGCCTCGGCCGCCAAGCTCGGCATTCCCACCATGCCGCTGGGCAGTCCCGCCTCGCATGATTCCGCCGCCTTCGCCGCTGCCGGCGTGCCCATCGCCATGCTGTTCGTGCGCAACGAGCATGGCAGCCATAATCCGATGGAGGCTATGGAGATCGGCGATTTCCTGGATGCTTGCACGGTGCTTGCAGACTGGATTGTGGCTGAGGTCGCCTGACCTATGGCCCGCTCCGCCCCGCCCGAAGGATCGACCCCATGACCCGGCGCCCGCGAATCCTCGTCATCAACCCGAACTCGAACGAGGTCGTCACCGAAGGGTTGCGTCAGGCCGTGGCGCCGTTGACCTTCACTGAGGGCCCCGAAATCGTCTGCGAGACGCTGACGGAGGGCCCCTACGGCATCGAGACGCAGGAGCATGCCGACAGCGTCACGATCCCGCTCAGGCGCAAGGTCGAAGCCGCCAACGATATCGATGCCTTCGTCATCGCCTGCTATTCGGACCCTGGCCTCCATGTCGCCCGCGAGGGCACGGCGAGCCCGGTCTTCGGCATCGCCGAATGCAGCGTGCTGACAGCGCTGACGCGGGCGGACCGGTTCGGCGTGATCGCGATCAAGTCGCGTTCGATCCCGCGCCATATCCGCTATCTCAGGCAGATGGGGCTGATGGACCGGCTCGCCGGAGAGCGCCCGCTGGAGATGTCGGTGGCGGAGAGCGCCTCTGGTGAAGGCACGCTCGCCCGCATGATCGCGATCGGGCGTGAACTCAGGGACGAGGACGGCGCTGGCGCCATTGTCATGGGCTGCGCCGGCATGGCCCGCCACCGCAGGCCGCTGGAAGATGCTCTCGGCATCCCGGTCATCGACCCGACGCAAGCGGCGGTCGCCATGGCGATCGGCACGATCATGGTGCGCTGAGAAGGACGAGAGCAGATGACGGCGAACTATGATCTGGTCATTCGCGGCGGCACGATCGGCTCCGCTACCGGTAGCTTCCGTGCCGATCTGGCAGTCAAGGACGGCAAGGTCGCGGCGCTGGGCCTGGGCCTCGCAGCCGGAACGCGCGAGATCGACGCAAGCGGCAAGCTCGTCCTGCCGGGCGGCATCGACACCCATGCCCATGTCGAGCAGGTCTCGGCCGGCGGCCTGCTCAATGCCGACACCTTCGAAAGCGCCACGACCTCGGCAGCCTTCGGCGGCAATACGACGCTGATCTCCTTCGCCGCGCAGCATCGCGGCCTCGATCTGAGGAAGGTCGTCGATGACTATGCCGGGCTCGCCCGGCGAGGCGCACTGATCGACTACGCCTTCCACCTCATCGTCGCCAATCCCGACGCCAAGACGATCCATCAGGACCTGCCGGCGCTGATCCGCGAAGGCCATGCCTCGATCAAGGTCTTCATGACCTACGACCTGATCAAGGTCGACGACGAACCGCTGCTCGACCTGCTGCTGACGGCCCGGCATAACGGCGCCTTGGTCTGCGTCCATGCCGAGAACCACGGCATGATCTCCTGGATGGGCAAGAAGCTCGTCGAGAAAGGCTATGTCGCGCCGAAATACCACGCGATCAGCCATCCGCGCGGCTCGGAAGCTGAGGCCTTCAACCGGCTGATCACCGCGGCCGAGCTGCTCGACCAGCCGATCATGATCTTCCACGTCTCGACCGCCGAGGGCGCGCAGGCGATCCGGGCAGCACGCGGGCGCGGTCTCAAGGTCTTCGCCGAGACCTGCCCGCAATATCTCTTCCTGACCCGGCACGATCTCGACAAGCCGGGGCTGGAAGGCGCCAAGTGGATGTGCTCGCCGCCGCCCCGCGAGCAGGCCGACCAGGACGCGCTCTGGCAGGCGCTGGCGCTTGGCGACATCCAGACGATCTCGTCGGATCACGCACCCTACCGCTTCGACGAGACCGGCAAGCTGTCTGCTGGTCCGAACCCGACCTTCAAGCAGATCGCCAATGGATTGCCCGGGCTGGAGACGCGACTGCCCCTGCTCTTCGATGCGCTGGTCTCGAAAGGCCGGCCGGAATTCGCCGGCCGCGGGCTGGAGGCCTTCGTTCAGCTGACGGCGACAACGCCGGCCGCAATCTACAATCTGCCGGGCAAGGGCGCGCTATTGCCCGGTTATGACGCCGACATCGCGATTTGGGATCCGCAACGGACGGTTACGATCACCGATGCTGCAATGCATGACCGCACCGGCTTCACGCCTTTCGCCGGCCGCAGCGTCACGGGCTGGCCGGTACAGGTCCTCGTCAGGGGCGAGGACATCGTGGCCGATGGCACGCTCCATGGCCGCCCCGGCGCTGGCCGATGGCTGAGCCGTGAAGGCGGCCCGGCCACGACACCGACCGGCAGGCTTGTCGCCGACATCGATCCGACGCGGAATTTCGGTGCAGCCATTCTCGACTGAGACAGCTGGCGACGGGCTGCTCAGCCGGGCTTGGCCTCTGGCTCGTGGCCGGAACTTCTGCTTTGGGATGCCGTCAGCGGCGGTTGGACGGACGCTGCAGGCCGAGATGATCCCGCAAAGTCGAGCCTGAATAGTCCTCTCGGAACAAGCCGCGCTTCTGGAGCTCGGGCACGACGAGCTTGACGAAGCTCTCCAGCCCGACCGGCAGATAGGGGATGCGCACCATGAAGCCGTCGGTCGCGCCGGCGCAGAACCATTCTTCCATGCGGTCGGCGATCGTCTTCGGAGAACCAACGACGGCGTTCATGCCGCCGCGCGAGGCAGCGGAGGCCTCATAGAGCTGGCGCACGGTCAGCTTCTGCTCACGCATCGCCTCAGTCATCATGTCGAAATAGGATTTGGTCGCGTTGGTCCCGCTGGGCAGAACCCCCTCGGGGATTGGCTCGTCAACCGGCAGGCCGCGCAGATCGACGTCGAGATCGACCGACAGGATGGCGCGCCCGACATCGGGGTGGATGCGGGCCTGGATCTCGGCGAAGGCCTCCTGCGCCTGCTCGTCGGTTTCGCCGACGAAGGGGTTCAGCGCCGTCATGACGGCCAGTTCGTCCGGCGAGCGGCCGAATTTGGCCATCCGGCCCTTGAGATCCTTGTAATAGGCCAGAGCGCTCGGAAGATCGCGGTCGACGCTGAAGACGACCTCGGAGGTGCGGGCTGCCAGTTCCTTTCCGGGCTCCGATCCACCCGCGCTGATGGCGACCGGGCGGCCTTGCGGCGACCGCGGTATGTTGAGCGGCCCTTTGACGGAAAAGAACTCTCCCTTGTGATTGAGCGGGTACCTGCGATCGGGATCGAAATGGATGCCGGTGGCCCGGTCTCGCACAAATGCGTCGTCGTCCCAGCTATCCCAAAGGCCGTTGAGCACATCGACGAACTCGTTGGCCCGCTGATAGCGCCGTCCATGATCTTCGTGGGCTTCACGGCTGAAATTCGCCGCTGCAGCCGAATAAGCCGTCGTCACGACGTTCCAGCCGGCGCGCCCGCCGCTGATGTGGTCGAGCGAGGCGAATTGCCTCGCCGCGTTGTAAGGCTCGGAATAGGTCGATGAGATCGTCGCGGCGAGGCCGATCCGCTGTGTTGCTGCCGCGAGCCCTGCCATCAATGTGATCGGCTCGAAATGGGCCGTGTAAGTGCATTGCCGCATGATGCCGGCCATGTCGCCCGTTCGCGAGGCGAGCGTGTCGGCCATGAAGAAGAAGTCGAGCTTGCCCGCTTCGGCCAGCCGAGCCATCTGGAGATAGAGCGGAAAATCGATCTCGCCGCCGAGCGGGCTGCCAGGATGCAGCCAGGCGGCGGGGTGCACTCCGACATCGCTGATCAGCACCCCGATCCGCATCATTCTGTCGTCGCTCATGACAGGGCTCGCTCCAGCGATCTCGAAGAGGTCACCTGGCACTATATGGAGAACCAGCCTGCCGCGGTTTCTCGAAGGGGCAACTGCGGTTGATGAAATCCGGAAGTCTTGCGGCAGCGTTTCCCTGCTAGATTCGGCCGATGGCTGGCGGAGTGCGACACAGGTCACGAGCGTTCCCGGCAGCGATCGACCAACGCTACGCAGAGACTGGACCGTTCATGACCACCGCTTTCGTACCTCCCCAGACATGGCTCGGTGCGCCGTTCGGGCAGCCCGGCCGGAACTGCAAGGCGGCCGTGGTCGGCATTCCCTTCGACTGCGGAACCCATCCCAACCGGATCGGCTCGCGCATGGGACCGGCCTCGATCCGGGAGATGTCGACGCATCTGCGCCGCTACGATCCACGCAACAATATCGACGTGCTGGAGCGGCTGGGTCTCGTCGATTGCGGCGACGTGCCGGTGACGGCCAGCCTGATCGAGGAATCCTTCGCTGCGATCGAGAGCGGCATCAGCCAGATCGTTAGGGAGAACATCGTCGCCGTGACGATGGGCGGTGACGGCGCCGTTACGCTGCCGCAGGTCCGGGCGCTGGCGCAGCACTATCCCGGCCTCTGCATCGTCCATATCGACGCCCATACCGACGCCTATCCGATCCAAGGCTACAACACAGCGACGTCCTTCCGGCACATGGTTCAGGAAGGGCTGGTCGATGCGACGCGCTCGTTCCAGATCGGCATGCGCGGCCCGACGATGGTTCCGGGCATCTACGAGTTCTGCCGGGAGCTCGGCTTCGGCCTGATCACCATGCGCGAGCTCAGGGAGATCGGCTATCAGGCCGTCGCTCAGCGGGTCATCGAGACGATCGGCGATCGGCCGGTCTATCTCTGCTTCGACATGGATTTCTTCGATCCGTCGGTCGCGCCCGGCGTCTGCACGCCGACCTGGGGCGGCTGCCAGGCCCATGAGGGCCTGGCCTTTCTGGAGATGCTGGCGCCGCTCGACAGCCGTATCCTCGACGTCAACACGGTGAGCCCGCCGCATGATCCGGGCGGCATGACCGCCTTCCTGGCGGGGACGGTCATGTGGAACTTCCTGGCCGGCCTCGCCGCCAAGATCGGCTGAGGCCCAGGATCGGCTGAGACCGGCGCAGCAGGCACTGCTCAGGGGCGCATGTCGAACCGGATCGCGCTGGCGATCCATTCGACGATGACGGCGTAGCTCTTCTCGCCGGTATCGGCCGTCGCGAGTTGCGGATCGCCGGTGATACCATCGACCATCCCCCTGAACTCGTCGCGGTCGAAGCGATAGCGGCCGATCGCGCCGCCCAGATAGGGCAGGAAATCGCCCGGCACGACCGGCTCGAGCGGCAAGTTCGGATGGTAGGGGCGTGCCTCTTCCATACGCACGAGATGCGGGGCCGTCGCGAGCATGCGCGCCGTCTCGCCCTCGCCGCCATGGCCCTGCGGCTTGTCCGAAACCAGCATGCCCTTGTACTTCGGCCGGATGCCGATCAGCCAGTTCAGCGTGACGATGTTCGCTTCGGTCGTCTCCGTGAGTTCCTTGGCGACGATATGCATCGCGTACTCACTCTCGACATTCGACATCAGCAGGTAGATCCGCCGGAAGCCGCTGCTAATCAGCGAGGCACAGACATCGTGAAGCAGCGCCCGCAGCGTGTCGTTCGAGATGTTGATCGTCCCGGGCAAAGCCTTGGGGGACTCGCTGAGGAATGGCGGCGGCCCGAACGGAATGGCGGGCCCGACAATCAGCGGAATCCCCTCCTTCGCAAGCAGGGCCGACGCCCGCTTGCAGGTATCCAGCCCTTGATAGGTATCCGTCGAGAGCGGCAGATGCGCTCCGTGCTGCTCCATCGCGCCGAGCGTCACGATGACCGGTGCGTTCACCGCGACAGCCGCGGCGATATCCGGCGAGGTCATCTCGTCGAAGATCAGGACCTTGTGATGGTCGGTTTCAAGGCGCACGGCCATAATCGGTCTCCCGTTCGATAGAAATCACGCTGCCCGTGTCAGGCGCGTTCGTGTCAGGTGCGTTCCTGGGCCGCGAAGGCCTCTGCGATCTCACGGCCGGTCGCGTACCAGACGTCGTCGAACTGACGGGTGAAGGCGATGAACTGCCGCAGGATCGCCATTCGCATCGGTCGCCCGGTCACCTGCGGGTGCATGACGAGGACATAGACGCCGCCCCATTCGCGGATCATGCGGAACTCGTCCTGCCAGATCCCGAGCACATGGTCGGTGCCGAAGATCGGCCGCGGGAAGCGCAGATGGCTGGTGCCGTAGCTCCAATCGTCCATGGACGGATGCTCGGGCAGCTCGATCAGCCCCGGAGAGCCGTCGCGCAGGGTGTGGCGGTAGGGATGGATGTCGTCCTTGAAGCAGGAATTGTAAAGGAAGCCGCGCGCGGTGAGCAGCTCCAGCAGGTAATGCGTCGACTCACTGCCCGGCGGCCGGTAGCCGACCGGCTTCAGGCCGAAGCGGCGCTGCATCGCTTCCAGCCCGCGGTCGACCTCTTCCAGAACCTGCGCCTCATTGGCCGGATCAGGCCAGTAATGGACATAGCCGTGATGGCCCAGTTCGTGGTCGTCGCGCAGGATTGCTTCGACCTTCCCGGGATGGTTGTCGACGGTCCAGCCCGGTGTGAAGAAAGTGCCCTTGAGGCCCTCCTCGCGCAGGAGCTCCAGGATCTTGGGGACGCCGACCTTGGCGCCGTAGCGACCCTGGCTCAGCGTCGCCAGCTTGCCGGCATTCTCGGGCTCGCGTGCGAGCCATAGGGATTCCGCATCGAAGTCAAAGGTCAGGCAAACGGCGCAGCGCTTGCCCTCCGGCCATGTCATCGGCCGGCTGTCCGAACCACTCGTTTGAATCGCCATTGTCTGCTCCCGCCAGCCATCACAAAAAAGGAGGCTGCGCCGGGCGCAGCCTCCGTCAGCATCAGGAAATGGCTTCGAGATACTGGTTCAGCACCGTCGCGCTGTTGGCGGCGTACCATTCCGGATCCGCGGGAATCTGGATCTTGTAGTTCTCGGGGCTGCCCGGATCCATCGACTTGAGCTCGGCCGGCACCATCGCGGCGGCGACCGGATTGACCGGCCCGTTTCCGAGCATCTTGAACAGCTCGACCTGCCCGGCTGGCTCCTGCGTCGAGGCCATGAACTTGAAGGCCTCCTTGCCGGCGGGGTTGCCCTTGGGCGTCAGCCAGGCGCCGAGCCAAACGCTGGCCTGGTTGAAGTGGTAATCCACCTTGCCCTTGGACTCGGTCTTGGCCACCATCGCGCGGGTGTTGTAGACGCTGCCCATCGTCACCTCGCGGTCCCGGAAGAGCTGCTGGCTCTCCGCGCCGGTGGCCCAGAAGATGACGTCCTTCTTGATCGACTTGATCTTGTCGAGCGCCCGCTTGACGTCCAGCGGATAGAGCTTGTCGGGCGAGACGCCGTCGGCCAGCAACGCGGTCTCCAACTGCCCGTCGAAGTGCTTGCGCATCGTGCGCTTACCGGGGAAGTCCTTCAGATTATAGAAGTCCGCCCAGGTCTTCGGGACCCGGCCACCGAAGGCATCCGCCTGGTAGGCGAGCACGTTGGAGTAGATGTAGGAGCCGAGGCCCCATTCACCGGCATGCTCCGGCCGGACCTTGCTCTTGTCGACGATGCTGTAGTCGATCTTCTCGAGCAGGTTCTGCCGGCCCAGCTCCAGCGCCGCGGCCAGGTTGCGGTCGACCACGTCCCAGGTGACCTTGCCGCTCTCGACCATCGCCTTCATTTTCGCCGAGGTTCCCCCCGACCCGTCGATCACCGCCTTGAGCGACGACGTCTTGTTGAACGGCTCGGCCCAGGCCTTGCCCATCGCGGTGATGGCATCGCCGCCGAAGTTGACGATGACGAGCTCTCGCGCCTGCGCCCGGGCCGGCGTCAGCCGGAACAGCGCCGGCGAGACGCCGAGCACCGCCAGCGTCGACAGAAAGGCGCGCCGGCTGACGACTTGACCCTCGGTCTTCTCGCGCAGCAGCGCGAGGCAATCTTCCTGGAAGCTCTGCAACTCTTTCTGATCCATCTTCTTTTCCCCTCGTTTCTGGACGTCGTTGGCGGTCACGGCCCCGTTGGAGCCATGGCGAGGCGCGCCTGCCGGCGCGCGAGCAGGATCCGTACGACCATCGCGATGACGGTCAGCACGATCAGGATGGAGGCCACGGCGGCGATCGCCGGGTTGATGTTGTCCTGGATGCCGTCCCAGATCTTTCGCGGCAGCGTGTAGACGTTGCGGCTGGTGATGAAGAGCGTGACCACGAGCTCGTCCCAGGAGAGCGCGAAGGCGAACACGGAGCCGGCCAGCATGCCGGGCCGCGCGCTGGGGATGATGACCTTCCACAGCGCCTGCGTGGCGGTGGCGCCGAGATTCCGCGCCGCTTGCTCCAATCGCAGGTCCACATTGGCCAACGCCGCGGAAACGCTGATCACGACGTAGGGCGTGCCCTTCATGGCGTGGGCGATGATCAGCCCGGCATAGCTGTCGAGCAGGCCGAGCTGGGCCCAGACCTGATAGAAACCGAGCGCGTGGACGATCGACGGCACGATCATCGGCGCCAGCATGACCATTCTCACCGCCTCCGAGGCGCGGCTGGAGATGCGCCAGCAGGCCAGTGCGGTCATCGTGCCGAGCAGGATCGCGACGAGCGTCGAGCCCCCCGCCACGATGAGGCTGTCTCGGATGCTGAAGATCCAGCTCGGGTCCTCGACGAGCGTCTGGTAGTGGCGCGACGACCATTCCCCGTCCGGCAGCGAGAGATAGCGGTGCGGCGTCACCGAGACGGGAAACACCACCGCGAAGGGCAGCGTCAGGAACAGGATGGCGAGCCAGGCGCCGAAGACCGTGAGGCGGAAAGGCTTCGAGGGGGAGAGTTCCATCACTTCACCCCGAAGACTTTGCGCAGGTCGACGAAGACGCTCATCACCGCCAGCAGCGCGAAGATCGCCAGCAACAGCGCCGTCGCCAGCATGGAGCCGAGGCCCCAGTTCAGCGTGTCGTTGATCTGTGCTGCAATGTACTCCGCGATCATGATCGTCTTGCCGCCGCCGAGCAGCGCGGGCGTCACGTAGAAGCCGAGCGAGAAGATGAAGGTCAGAATCCCCGCGCTGATCAGCCCCGGCAGGCTCATCGGCAGATAGACCTTGAGGAAGGCCTGGATCGGCCCGGCGCCCAGCCCCCGCGCAGCCGGCACCAGTCGTGGATCAATGCCCTTCATGTTCGCGTAGAGCGGCAGCGCGGCGTAGGGGATCATGTAGTGGACCATGCCGAGCACCACGCCGAACTCGTTGCGGATGAGCGGCAGCGGCGCGTCGATGATCCCGGCCCCCATCAGCCAGGTGTTGATCACGCCGCGGCTCTGCAGCAGCGTCAGCCAGGCGAAGGCGCGGATGAGCACCGAAAGCCAGAACGAGAGCAGCACGAAGAACAGCAGCAGCTCGCCGCGCCAGCCGCGCAAATGCAGCGCCGCATAGGCGATGGCGTAGCCGATGAACAGCGCCAGAGTCGTGGTCAGGACGCAGATACGCACCGTCGTCCAGAGCACGTTCTGGATGGCGCTGCTCGTGAACAGGCGCTCGAAATTGCCGAGCCCCGGCGTGGGCACGGTCACCGACAGCCAGAGCACGCGCGACAGCGGATAGAGATAGAGCCCGGCCAGCACGACGAGCGGCGCCAGGAGCAGCACCAGATAAACCCGCTTCGTGCCGGCATCCATGTCAGCGGTCATCGCGAAGCACCACCGCTGCGTCCTGATCCCAGGACAGCCAGACCTTGTCGCCGCGGGCGGGGCCGGCGCCGCCGCCCGTCGAGGCAACGACCGCCTGCATCGAGCCGAGCGGCGTCGTCGCGCGAATGTGGTAGTCCGCACCCTCATAGGTCACGAGGGTGATCTCGGCCGGGACCGAATTCTCCGACCCGCCGGTCGCCTCGCTCGCGAGCCGCAGCTTTTCAGGACGCAGGCCGAGCAGGATCGGCTGCCCCGACTGCGGAGCCGCGCCGCCCGCCGGCAGCCCGTGACGGAGCGATAGCCCGCCGGCGCTGTAGGAAACCTCGCGGTCCGACAGCGTGGTCACAGCACCTTCGATGAAGTTGGCCCGCCCCAGAAAATCCGCGACGAAGCGCGTATCGGGCTGGTCATAAAGCGCCTTCGGGGCGCCCTTCTGGACGATGCGGCCGCGATTGACGATGACGATCTCATCCGACATCGACAGCGCTTCTTCCTGATCATGCGTGACGAAGACGAAGGTCGTGCCGAGACGGCCGTGCAGGTCGCGCAACTCCTCCTGCAATTCAGCACGCAGCTTCTTGTCCAGAGCGCTCAGCGACTCGTCGAGCAGCAGGACCTTCGGATTGAAGATCAGCGCGCGCGCCAGCGCGACCCGCTGCTGCTGGCCGCCGGAAAGTTCGCGCGGATAGCGGCCGCCGAGACCCGGCAGATGGACGACGTCCAGCATCCGCCGGACTTCCTGCTGGATGGTCGCGCCGGGCACGCCCCGCAGCTTCAGCGGGAAGGCGAGGTTCTCCGCCACCGTCATGTTGGGAAACAGCGCATAGCCCTGGAAGACCATGCCGAATTCGCGCCGCTCCGGCGGCTCGTCGGTGATGTCCCGTTCGCCCGCGAGGATGCGGCCCTTCGTCGGGCGAACGAAGCCGGCGATCGTCATCAGCAGCGTCGTCTTGCCCGAGCCGGACGGCCCGAGCAGCGTCACGAAGCGGCCGGCGCCGATCTCCAGCGAGACATCGTCGATCGCGAGATACCCGCCGAAGTTCTTCGTCACATGTTCGAGTCGGATGGATGCGGACATATGGCCAAGTCACCAGAAGGGAAGATGGAGCGTCGATAAGGGGCGCGGCATGGCGAGCATCGTCATCGGCCCCTCCCCGAACGGGACGCCATGTAGCGTTCGATCACCGCGATCATGCGACTGCGCGGCATCGGATCGTTATGGCCGCCATAGACCTCCTGCACCGGAAGCCGCTTCAGCCGCTCCATGGTCGGCAGATAGGCGGAGATGCTGGCGCCGGGCCCGGTATCGACGATGACGCCGTCATAGAGGGCATCGCCCGTGAAGAGCGACCCGGTCTGCGGTTCCCAGAGACCGATGCTGCCGGGCGAATGGCCGGGCAGATGCAGGACTTCCAGACGGCGATCGCCGAGATCGACGACATCGCCTTCATCGACGAGCCGGGTCGGCTCCACAGGGTCACGTCCGTAATCATCGACGTTGTAGTTCGCGGTGGGCAGAGCCTCGACCATGAACTCCGTCAGCTCGATGCCCGAGCGTCTGAGAGCCTCGATCTGCTCGGGTGCCCGCTTGGGAAAGCGCAGCCCCTTCGTCCCAGGCTTCCTCAGCACATCGGCTTCAAGCGGGTGAACGAGAATCTCGAGATCCGAGAACTCGGGATGGCCGCCGACGTGGTCGATATGCGTATGCGTCGTGAAGACTGTAAGCGGCTTCGAGGATAGCGCCGCGAGGATCGGGCGCAGGGGCGCGACCCCCATCCCCGTATCGACCAGCAGGTCGCGCTCCGATCCGAGCACCAGAAAGCAATTCGCCCGCACCATGCGGTGACAGCGCGGCTCGGTGATCCGGTAGAGGTCAGGCCTCAACTGGGTCACCGAGAACCAGGATTGTTGAACGGGCAGATCCAAGCGTCAGCCCTTCCTTGCCGTGACGCTGGGCCGGCGAGCCTCGACGGCCAGCGCCAGCAGGCTGAAGATCGTGAAGAGCACCTGGGCTCCGGCCTGCGCCGTATTGGTCGTGGCGTCATATTGCGGCGCCACCTCGACCAGATCGCCGCCGACGAAGTCGATGCCGCCAAGTCCACGCAGCAGCATCAGCGCCTGCAGGGAGGTCAGCCCGCCGACCTCCGGCGTGCCGGTTCCCGGGGCGAATGCCGGGTCGAGGCTATCGATATCGAAAGTCAGATAGGTCGGCCCGTCGCCCGCGACGCGGCGCGCTTCGGCGATGACGGCCTCGACGCCCATGCGGGCGAAATCGTCGGCGTGGATCACCGTCATCCCGGAATCGCGCGAGAACTCCCAGAGATATTCCGCACCGCCGCGGATACCGATCTGGATGGTGCGCTGCGGATCGAGCACGCCGTCCAGCACCGCCTGCCGGAACGGCCCGCCGTGATGGAACCGGGATCCCTCATAGGGTCCGCTGGTGTCGCAATGCGCATCGATATGGATCATGCCGACCGGGCGCTTCTCGCCGACCGCGCGAAGGATCGATTGCGAGATCGAATGATCGCCGCCGACCGAAAGGGGGATGACCCCGGCCTCCACCACCGCCCGCAGATGATCCTCGATGTCGGCATGGCAGCTGACGAGGTCGAAGCGGCTGCGGAACGGCACGTCGCCGATATCCGCAGCCTTGACCATCGTCGTCGGCGCAATGCCCAGCGCGTGCTCGAAGGGGCCGATCCGCTCGATCTGCCGGACGGCGCGAGGTCCGAGCCGGCAGCCCGCCCGGTTGGTCACGCCCAGATCCATCGGCACGCCGAGCACCGCGATATCGAGTGCCGCGAACGTGTCCGCATCGACGCCCCCGGCGAGGTAAGGCAGGCCCATGAAGGTCGCGACATCGGAATAGGGCAGCTTACGGCGCTCGCCCTGGAACTGCTCGGCTGCCACGCGCTGAAACGTTGGGTCATGAATGTCGCCGCCGCCAGCCGCGCCGTATTTGGCGCGCAGCCGTTCCAGTTCGCTCGACCCATTCACCGCATGGTCTCCCGGACGCCCAATCGCTCCAGCTTGCTGGGGCGATGGCACATCGATTGCTTCAACCGGGATCGATTTTCGCGCTGGGCACGCACCCTGGCGAGTGCCATCGTGGAAACCGAACTTTCGGGGGGAAGCAACTTGAGCACGCCAACCGGAATAACCCCGGTGACCGATTTCGACCTGCGGCTCCTTCGTGTCTTCAAGACGATCGTCGACGAAGGCGGCCTCAAGGCTGCTCAGGCGGCTCTCGACGTCAGCCTGCCGACCATCAGCAAGCAGCTAGCTGATCTGGAGGCTCGCTTCGGCGTTCGCCTCTGCCAGCGCGGTGCACGACAGTTCGAGCTCACCTCGCAGGGCGAGATCATCTACAAGGCCGCTGTCGAGCTCTTCAGCGGGATCGAACAGTTCCAGCGGGAGGCCGATCAGGTCCGGCGCGGCCAGCGTGGTGAGCTGCGCATCGGCATCATGGACAACACGATCTCCGATGCCAATTGCCCCCTGATCGGAGCGCTGCAAAGCCTGCAGAACACCGATCTGCATCTGCGTTTGGCGGTCCTCGATCCCGACAGCGTGCAGCAACGCGTGGCCGATGGGCGGCTCGATATCGGCCTCGTGCCGCTCTACAAGAAATGGCCGGGACTAGAATACAAGACGCTCTACGCGGAGCGCATGTATCTCTATTGCGGTCAGGCTCACCCTCTGTTTGCGCGAACGGATGAGCTGGATGAGCGTGAACTGGCGAACCACGCCTTCGTCGAACATGGCTATGTCGATGGCGGGGAGCTCGAAGGTTTCGCAGCTCCCGCCAAGACAGGCGCTACCGCCTGGCAGGTCGAGGCTGTCGCCATCCTCGTGATGACCGGGAGCTTCCTGGGCTATCTCCCTCGCCACTATGCCGCACCACTGGAACGACAAGGCAAGCTCCGACAATTGCTCGGCGCGCGAAGCGGTTATCAATCGAGCGTGGCGGCCGTATTCAAGGCGGGCGCCCAGCAGTCGCGACCGCTGCGCCGGCTGCTGACCGCCCTGGAGGAAGCCTGTGCACCTCAACGGGATGCCGGGCTCGATCAAAACTGCGCGGAGGCGAACGACAGGGCGGAATTTGTCGCCTGACCGGTTAGCCCTTCGCTTCTGGACAGAGCGTTAGGTGGTGGGCCGGGCCGGACTCGAACCGGCACCGGCGCTGTTATGAGCAGCGAGCTCTAACCATTGAGCTACCGGCCCGCATCTCGCCTAGCATCGCGCGAGCCTTGCAAGCAAGACCGGGCAGCGCGCCATCAAGCGGGACATAGAAAAAGGCCCCGCGGCGCTGCCACGGGGCCTTTCGTTGATTGGGCGGTGGAGGGCCGGCCGTCAGGCAGCGTGCGCCACTGCCGGCGCATGCTCATGCGCGGCAACATGGCCCTGCCGGAAGGTGAAGCGGCCGATATGCTCGGTGAGCGCGCGGGTCTGCTCGTCGGTCAGCGCCAGCGCCGCGTTGGTCTCCTCGACCAGAGCGGCGTTCTGATGCGCCATCTCGCCGATGCCGCCGATCTCGCCGTTGATCGCCGAGACGTCCTGCGCCTGGTTCCTCGCCGTCTGCGAGATGCCGTTCATCAGGCCGGTCAGCTCGTTCACCGCGCCGACGATCGCGCCGAACATCGAGGAGGTCTCCTCGACAAGCCCGACGCCGACCTTGACGTCCGCATGGGCGGCCTCGACCAGCTTCTTCACGTCGTTGGACGCATCGGCCGAGCGCTTGGCGAGGCTGCGCACCTCGGTGGCGACGACCGCGAAGCCCTTGCCGGCATCGCCAGCGCGCGCCGCCTCGACGGCTGCGTTCAGCGCCAGAAGGTTGGTCTGGAAGGCGATCTCGTCGATCATCGCGATGACCTCGGAGATCTTGCTCGAGGACTGGCGGATGCGCTGCATCGCTTCAAGCGCCGAGGACACGACCTGCTCGCCCTGCTGAGCGCGCTCTTCGGCGCCCTGCGCCATGCCGGTCGCCTGGGCCGCCTCGCTCGCCGTCTTCTGGACGGTGCCGGCGAAGGCGCCGAGCTGGTTGGTCGCCATCGAGACGGCGTTGCTCTCCTCGCTGGTGCGCTGGGCAAGGTCGGTGACGCCGTCGAGGATCTCGCCGGTGGCGCTGCGCACGGCCGAGACCGTCTCGGAGAGCCGCGCCAGTGTGCTCTCGAAGGCATCAGCCAGCATGTTGCTGCCGTCCTTGAGTTCCGCGAAAGCGCCCTGATACATGCCCTCGACGCGGGTCGAGAGATGGCCGGCCGAGAGCTCGGCGAGCACACCACAGGTCTCCGACAGCCCCGTCTGGACCGTCTCGATCAGGCTGTTGACCGAGCCCGCGAGCGCATTGAGCTCCGGATCGGCGAACTTCGCCTCGACGCGCTGGCTGAAATCGCCAGCGGCGGCAGCGGCCACGACGACGCCGAAGGCATCGGCCAGCTCCTGCATCATGTGGCGGCGCTGCTCCTGCGCCCGGGCCTGATCCTCGAGCTTGGCCTGCTCGGCAGCGCGCAGGGCAACCGCGTTGTCGCGGAACAGCAGCACGCTCTTCGAGATGTCCGAGATCTCGTCATTGCCCTTGGTGTCGACCACGGTTTCGAGCTCACCGTCGGCAATCGCGCGGGTTGCAGCCCAAAGTCGGTTGAGGCGGCCGACGATCTGCGGCCGGACATAGAGGAAGCCGAGCGCCAGAGCGACCAGCAGCGAGCCGACGCCAATGCCACCGAGCCACATTTCGCTCTGGGCGATCAGGTCCTTCGTGGAACCTGCGCTGGCCTTGGCCTCGTTGCGGGCAGCCGCGACGAGTTCCCCGACCTGGACGCGAACCGCCTCCGCCGCCATCCGAGTGCCACCCAGGCCCTTCTGGATGTCGGCGCGGGTCTCGATCTCGCGCTCGCGGATCGCGACGATGCCGTTGCGGTCTGCGGTCAGATTGATGATCGCCTGCATGGCCTGCGTGCGTTCCGGGTTCGAGCGCAGCCCGTCGGCATCGGTCTGGAGCGCCATCAGCCGCTTGATCGAGGCGTTGAGCTGCGTCTTGAGCTGGGCAAGCCGGGAAGGATTGTCGACCTGCGCGATCTCGCGCAGGAGCCCGACGAGTTCGCTGGTCTGCAACTGCAGGGCCTGGAGCGCGTTCACCATCGCCAGATCCTGGTCGATGATCTTGGCGAGCGCCTGCTCCACTTCCTGGCCCGAAAGCTGGGTTGCGCTGGCGATGCTCATCTTGACGTTGAACTGCGCGTCGCCGGTCTCGAAATCGGCCACGGCGGTGAAGCCGTCACGCGCCTTCGTCAGGGCGAACAGGGCCTTGCCCTGCTCTTCCGCGTTGCGCAGCCGGTCGCCGGTCAGGTCGTTGATGTCCTTGATCTGACGGGCGAGCCCGTTGATGGCGGCCTGGGTCTTCGTCTTGTCCTGGCCCTGCTCGGCGATCCTCTGCAGCAGATCGAGCTGGCTCTTTTCGGCGGCATCGAGCTCGCTGGTCAGAGCCGCGCGCTGCTGCGCCGTCTCGACCTCGCTGAAGCGCGCTGCCAGCGCCGTCGCCTGCGTCGCCGTCCGCGCCAACTCGAGCGCGAGCTCGACGACCGGCATCTTCCGATCGACCAGCTCGTCGACCGTGCTGTCGACGCGGTTGTACGAGAACCATGCAACAGTCGAGGAAACCAGCGTCAGGGCGGTCAGAACGCCGAGTGCTGCGTAAATCCGGGCGGCGATGCCGATCCGTGACCCCCGTGTCTTTTGCGCGGGCTTGGCCTTCGTCATGAATCTACTCCCGGTATCCGCACGCCATGAAGGAAACAGGAACGCGACCGCAGGGCCCCCAGCCGGAAAGCGCCCGGCCGAACATAGGATGCGGCATCAAACGGACCTGAAACCTGGATCGGGATCACTCCCGACCTGTGGCCGCAGCATCGCCGGAAGGCGCTTAAAGAACGTTTAAGGTGGATTCTTTTGAATCACATCGCAGGCAATCGGCTTCATGTCCCGTTAGGACCTGAGTCGCGATTGGGGCCGCTTTCAGTCTTCGGCCAGCTTCGGCACAGGCCGTGGCCGGCCCTCTTCGTCGATCGCCACGAAGGTGAAGGTGGCGTCGGTGACCTTCTCGTGCAGCGTCGTGCGGAAGCGCTTGGCCCAGGCCTCGACATGGATGCGCATCGAGGTCCGGCCGACCGACTCGATCTCGGTGTAGACGCTCAACACATCGCCGACCTTGACCGGGTGGATGAAGGTCATCGCCTCGACGGCAACCGTGACGACGCGCCCCTGCGCCCGGTCGACGCCGGCGATACCACCGGCCTGATCCATGCGCGACATCACCCAGCCGCCGAAGATGTCACCATTGGCATTGGTGTCGCCCGGCATCGCGGTGATGCGCACGGACAAGGCCCCACGCGGCTCGTCGCTCTCCGCTTGGCTTTCCCTGGCGGGCTTGCTCATCGTCGTCCTTCAGAATCGTCAGCAGGCCGATGATGGCGTCGTGGCCGACGGCTAGCAAGCCGCCGCTCTCCTACTTCCCAAGGCCACCGGCAAGCCGGGCCGGCGAAGACGGCCGCTGCCGCGCCCGCAGCATCAGCCAGCAGACCACGCTGAGGTTGACGAAGTTCCACGCGAGCCCATGCAGGAAGGCGACACGATAGGAGCCGAAATAGTCGAAGATCACGCCGGAGAGATAGCCGCCCGCTGCCATGCCGAGCACCGTCACCGACATGACCAGGCCGATGCGCACGCCGGCCTGGTTGGCCGGGAGGTATTCCCGGGTGACAACCGCATACATCGGCACGATGCCGCCCTGGAACAGCCCGAACAGGGCGCTGACGACATAGAGCGACTGCAGCCCGTCGAACCAGAGATAGAGGAACAGCGCCACGCCCTGCATCAGCGAGCCAATCGCCAGCGTCGCCGTGCCGCCGATCCGGTCGGCGACGAAGCCGGAGCCAATGCGACTGACGATGCCGAGCGCCATCATCAGCGAGAGCATCTCCGCGCCGCGGGCGACGCCATAGCCGAGATCGCCGCAATAGGCGACGATATGGACCTGCGGCATCGCCATGGCGACGCAGCAGGCGAAGCCGGCGACGCAGAGCAGGAACTGGAGCTGGCCGGCGCTCAGGCCGAGATCGCCGCGCGCCCCGGCGCTGGAGGCTTCGGCCGCAGCCAACGTCGCCGCGGCAGGCTTGCGCCGGAAAAAGGGCGCGAGCGGCAGCATCACCGCCATCACCACGATCGCGATCCCGAAATGGGTCGCGCGCCAGCCATGATTCTGCATGCCCCAGGTGATGAGCTGGGGCCAGAACACGCCGGCGAGATAGCTGCCGGAGGCGCCGCAGACCACGGCGAGCCCGCGATGGCGACGGAACCAGTGCGAAAGGTCGGCGATCAGGGGCGAGAAGCCAGCGCCGGTGCCGAGCCCGATCAGGAGTCCATGTGCCAGCGCGAACTGCCAGAGCGAATGAGACAGGCCGGCCGCGACATAGCCCGCCCCGAGCAGAAGCCCACCCGCCATGACCGGCACCATCAGGCCGTAGCGGTCCGCGATCCGGCCCATGACGATGTTGCTGACGCCGAAGCCGAGCATGGCGAAGGTATAGGGCAGCGAGGCGCCGGCCCTCAGCGTGTCGAACTCGCCCTGCATCGCCGGCAGCACGACCACGACCGACCAGGAACCGACGCAGGCGACCGTGCCGATCAGCAGCGCAACAGCGAGCCGAAGCCAGGCGTAAGGGGAATCGGGTTCGTAACGACGCGCGGCGTCGTCGGAATGAGCGTCCTGGGCCATGCTTCCTCGGCAGCCGTCTCACCCGCGGCTTGTCTGGCAGGATTAGCAGCAGAAGCGAACCGGGCAAGGCCACCGGGAGCAGCCCTGCCCAGCGCGCCCGACAGGCATAAGCCTATGCGTGGAAAGACCCCGCCGTTCCGGGATCGCTTCTCACGGAGTCGCGGGGATCGTCCCCGGCGGCTTCAGCGGAAGATCCGCTCGCCCTCCATGTCGACGATCTGCTGGCCCTTCGTCAGCGTGAAGTCGGCGGCTTCCGCCTGGCCGGGAAAGCGGTCGGCGCGGATGAAGCGATGGCTCTTCGTCTCGCCGTCGATCACCTTCTCGATCACGCCGCAGAGCTGGTACTGGCCGCCCTCCTGATAGGGCGTCGCATGGATGGTGAAGCCGTTGTGCTCGATGCTCTTGACCGGCCCCGCTGGCTTGTCCTCGGCTGCCTTGCGCCCGCCGAACAGCGATTTCAGGAAGGACATGGCGCTCTCCTCAGGGCCGACGATCGATGATGCGGGGAGAAGTAGCCCCGCCGGCCGCCGCTGCCAAGCATCTGCGACTGAAAGAGCGTCATTCTCGGGCTTGCCCCGAGAATCTCGGGACGCGAAGGCACCGCCGCCTCCTCCGGCAAAAGATGCTCGGGTCAAGCCCGAGCATGACGCGATTTTACGCGCTCAGGTGCAGCGCGACCTCGCGTCGATGCGGCCTCTGCCGATGCTCGAACAGATAGATGCCCTGCCAGGTGCCGAGCGCGAGCCGCCCTTGCATCACCGGCACCGATAGCGAGATCGGCGTCAGCGCCGCCTTGATATGGGCCGGCATGTCGTCCGGCCCCTCCGCGCGATGGACGAGATAGTCCATCGCCGGATCATCCGCGGATGGCACCAGCCGGCGGAAAAAGGCGAGGAGATCGCGCTGCACATCGGGGTCGGCATTCTCCTGGATCAGCAGCGAGCAGGAGGTGTGCCGCACGAACAGCGTCAAAAGTCCGCTCGCCTCGCCGCTCGCGCGGACGAAGGCCTGAACCCGGTCCGTGAACTCGTAGAGACCCGGCCCCGTCGTCTCGATCGTCACGATCGTCTGGCGCGACATCGCCGCCTCAGCGCTCTGTCAGCGCGAGCTTCGCACCCAGCGCGACGAAGGCGGCGGCGAAGCTGCGCCTGAGCCACGCCATGACTGCCGGGCGGCCGATGACCTTGTCGCGCATCGCCGCGGCGAAGAGCCCGTAGAGCGCAAAGACGATGAAGGTCATCGCCATGAACACGCCCGAAAGCTCCAGCATCCGCGCCATCGGGCTCTCTTCGCCGGCTGCGATGAACTGCGGCAGGAAGGCGACGAAGAAGATCGAAAGCTTCGGGTTGAGCAGATTGATGGCGATGCCGTCGCGCAGCACGCGCCAGGCTGAGCGCGGATCGGCCTTGGTCTCGACCTTGAGCGCGCCATGCTCCTTCAGCGTCTGCCAGGCCATGAACAGCAGATAGGCAACGCCAGCATATTTCACGATGGCGAAGGCAATGGCGCTGGCATGAAGCAACGCCGCGATGCCCATCATCGCCGCGGCGAGATGCGGCACGATCCCGAGCGTGCAGGCGAAGGCGGCGAGCACGCTCGCCTGCGACCCGCGCGTCAGCCCTGCGGCGATGGTGTAGAGCGCGCCGGTTCCCGGCGAGGCGACGATGATCAGCGAGGTGAGCAGGAACTCGGGGGACATGGATGCACCTCCGGCAGCTGGGAGGCGCAGAAGGCCTTCATCCGGCGGCAAGATCAAGGCCGCGTCCGCTTTCCCTCATCTCGGTTGTCAGCGCGCCTGCCAGAAATAGAGCTGGCCGGAATGGTTGTTGCCGGACAGGCGCTGCTCCTGCGCGACGATATTGGTGCCGTCGAACAGGTCCCAATGGTCGCCGCTGGTCCATTGGAAGAACAGGAAGGAGTATTTCTTGTCGCCGGTCGTCTGGTAGCAATTCTCCAGATAGAGCACGCCCTTGCGACCGAGCACCTCGGAGGTGACGTCCTTGCAGACGCCCTCGATATCGGGCTTGCCAAAGACGTGCCGGACGCGCGGCAGCAGTTCCGAAGCACGGATGAAGAGCAGCTGGCTCGTCGCTCGCAGCGGCTGCCCGGAGCCGCGCAGCACGCCGGGCTGCGGCCCACCCGCCAGCGGCGGCGCCCCTCGGAAGGACGTCCCGAGCTCCTTGGTCATGATGGTCTCGATCGTCGCATCGTCCTGCGACGGGGTTATCCGCAGCGTGTAGCCCATGCAGATGGCGCAGCGATTGGTGGCATCGCCGATCGCATTCTTCGCCCAGGGGCGGACCGTGGCGAAGCGGTCCTTCAGCGTGTCGTAAGTGAACGGAAGCATAGGCTACTCCGTGCAGCGGAAGGTGGTGATCCCCGTGATCACCCCCTGCCCGATCATCGGGCGGCGGCAGACTGGCCAGCCACCGACACCGCAGCATCCTTCGTTCACATGAGAACGATACGAGTGTCGCCTTCAGGAGGCGCTACAACGAGAAGCGGCTAGCGCGCCGGCTGCGGAGAGAGGCCGGGGACTTGGCGGATTAGTCCGCTATCGGCCCATAGCTGACATTCGGAAGGTCTGCTTCCGGGTACTGTGATGAGGGCGGCAGCCTGATGAAGCTAGTCACCGGCAGATACGAACGCATGACGCGCTGAGGGCAGGTAGAAAACGGCGCGCAAGGGCGTCTACCTCTGGACCAGGGGCCGGATCCAGTGAGCGGGGTGCAAGTAGTCGCGCTGTTCAGGTCATCTTGCCGTCGCTATTTCACGCTCAGCACCGTCCATCCTGCCCGGTTGATCTCGGACCGCGCCATGGGCGTGAGCGTGCCATTGGTCGCCAAAACTGGGGCCATTCCGTCGCTCCCGGCTGAGGTCGAGACCTTGCTGAAGAGACTCGCGACGTTCTCCGTCCAGGCGATTTCGTCGAGCGGGAACAGGGCCAGCAGTCGGCCGTCGTTCAAGCGGTTCAGCGGAAAGCCACCAACCTGAACGAACGAACCGACGCCGAGAGCTTTGGCGTTGGACGCGAGCAGAAGAGCGCGACTGCGCTGGAAATAGGCCTCTTCCCGCGTTGTCGCGTCAGCGGCCTTGGCCACGAACAGTGCCTTGCCGCCGGCCTTGAGCGACGCCAGGGCCTTGGTGATCAGCAGCAGATCGGTCGGAGTATAGGCGCGGTTCTGAACGAGGCGATCGGCCAAAGCGCGCGAGACTCCCATTCTCGTTAGCCTGCCGATCACCTGCTCAACGATCTGCGTCGAGGTTCGTTCGGCCAGAGTTGATCGGACGCTGTCGACGGTTGTGGTTGAACTGATGGCGACACCAGCGCCGCCCGGGATTGCCATCATCATTCCCCTAACGGAAAGCCCACCCATCGCGCTGGCTGTGGCGATGTCATTCAATTTGGCCGCTAGCGGTGGGAAATCGGTATAGGGATCGACGCCCAGTTGGACCGCAAGCGCCCTTCGCGCTGCATCGACCCCGAGAACGCTTCCGGCGATGCTGTCACGACTGGCGCGATTGTTGGCGATGCCAGTTCCAATGCGGCTGAACATGTTGGCGACGCCCGAAGCGGATTTCTTCAACGTCTCGGCCGGCGCGGTGATGAGGTCGGCGCCGAAGCGCAGAGGAGCGGCGGCTTGTCGTTCGAGAGACTTCACGAAAACGTCCGATGCGGACATCTCGTTCAGCTTGCGCAGTGCCGATAGTTCGCGAATGCGCTCACGCATCAGGCCTTCGCCGGCAATTTCGAACATGCCGAATGTCGTTTTGAGCACAAAGAGACGCAATAGCCCGTCGCTGTGAACGTCCTGATCAACGCGATAATTCGGCCCAGAGGCCTGCGCACCAAGAACCGAGACCGCTTCCACCGTTGGTGGGGTCTCGAAGGCAGCGGCAGGTCCCGGCCCGCAGCAAGCCAAGACAGTAGCCAGCAGAACGCCAAGCCCTGCGTAGGCGCGTCTCGGCGAGCGGCCCCCGTCAATGCCCAACCCAACAGCAAGATGCATGAAGATGCCCCCCGGTGCGTCTCGTCCAAATTTCAGCTTGGTATGCCGCTGCCTCTTCGTTCTTCGCGACACCATTACGCACATGCCGTCACTGCTCGTCGAGGTGGCGGGAGGCGAAGTTCAGGGCGCGGTGCTAGGGTGTAAATGCCACAGTGGCGCTGATGCGCGTCGGAACCGTAAGGTCCGACCGCAGGCCGCGGACCCTGGTCCGCTGTTGGCGCGGCGCAGCCGGTCCAAGACCGCGCGACGAACGTCAGCTACCCCACTCATACGAGACGTTCGCCAGTTCGGGCGACTTGATACCGTGGCCCAGTAAAAAAGCCCGCCTCCGCGGCGCGGAGGCGGGCTTAATTCTCGGTCGGCCAGAGGCCTGAAGCCGTCAGTTATCCAGGAAGCTCCGCAGCTTCCGGCTCCGGCTCGGGTGCTTCAGCTTGCGCAGCGCCTTTGCCTCGATCTGGCGGATGCGCTCGCGGGTGACGCTGAACTGCTGGCCGACCTCTTCGAGGGTGTGGTCGGTGTTCATGCCGATGCCGAAGCGCATGCGCAGCACGCGCTCCTCGCGCGGCGTGAGCGAGGCCAGCACGCGGGTCGTCGTCTCGCGCAGGTTCGACTGGATCGCGGCGTCGATCGGCAGGATCGCGTTCTTGTCCTCGATGAAGTCGCCGAGATGCGAATCCTCCTCGTCGCCGATCGGCGTTTCGAGCGAGATCGGCTCCTTGGCGATCTTCAGGACCTTACGGACCTTCTCCAGCGGCATGGCCAGCTTCTCGGCCAGCTCCTCCGGGGTCGGCTCGCGGCCGATCTCGTGCAGCATCTGGCGCGAGGTCCGCACGATCTTGTTGATCGTCTCGATCATATGGACCGGGATGCGGATCGTGCGGGCCTGGTCGGCGATCGAGCGGGTGATCGCCTGCCGGATCCACCAAGTCGCGTAGGTCGAGAACTTGTAGCCACGGCGGTACTCGAACTTATCGACCGCCTTCATCAGGCCGATATTGCCTTCCTGGATCAGGTCGAGGAACTGCAGGCCGCGGTTCGTGTACTTTTTGGCGATCGAGATCACGAGGCGCAGATTGGCCTCGATCATCTCCTTCTTCGCCTGCCTCGCCTCGCGCTCGCCCTTCTGGACCATCAGCACGATCTTGCGGAACTCCTGGATTTCCAGGCCCGTCTCGGAGGCGAGCGTATGGACCTCGTCGCGCAGCTCACGGATTCGTTCCAGCTCGGCGGCGACGAATTCCTTCCAGCCGCGCGAGCCCAGCTTAGAGACGCGCAGGATCCACTTCGGATCGAGCTCGCCGCCGACATGCTGCTTCAGGAAGTCGTCGCGGGCCACGCCATAGCTTTCGGCGAGGCGCAGCAGGCGCGTCTCATGGCCGATCAGGCGCTTGTTGATGTCGTAGAGCTGCTCGACCAGCGCCTCGATGCGGTTGTTGTTCAGCGAGAGCGACTTCACCGCAGTGATGATGTCGTCCTTCAGCTTCTTGTACTTGCGGTCCTGCGACGGCGAGAGCTTGGTGTTCTCCAGCCGGTTGGCGATGTCCTGGTCCTGCAGGCGGCGCAGCTTCTTGTAGTCGTCCGCGATCGCGTTGAAGGTCTCGAGCACGCGCGGCTTGAGCTCCGCCTCCATGGCCGAGAGCGACACGTTGTTCTCCATGTCGTCTTCGTCCATCTCCGGCGGGGTCTCGCCCTCCGGAGTTTCGGCAGCTTCAGCCTCCTCGGCCCCCTCTTCGCCCGCGACGGCGGCGTCGGGGTTCTTGCCGTCAGGGCCGGCATAGGTGGCTTCGAGGTCGATGATGTCGCGCAGCAGGACCTTGGCTTCGTTGAGCTCGTCGCGCCAGATGATGATGGCCTGGAAGGTCAGCGGGCTCTCGCAGAGGCCGGCGATCATCGCCTCACGGCCAGCCTCGATGCGCTTGGCGATGGCGATTTCGCCCTCGCGGGAGAGAAGCTCCACCGAGCCCATCTCGCGCAGATACATCCGCACCGGATCGTCGGTGCGCTCGGTCGGCTCGAGATTGCGCTTGGTCTCGGTCGGGAGCGTCTGGCGCGAGGCGTCGACCAGATCGCCGCCCTCGACCTCGTCGTCATCGGCCGCGCCATCCTTGCGGTTGGCGCGATCCTCGCCGGCGGCTTCCGGATCCTCGTTGTCGACGACGTTGATGCCCTGCTCGCTGAGCTGGCCGAGCACGTCCTCGATCTGCTCGGAGGTGAACTCCTCCGAGGGCAGAACCTCGTTCAATTCATCATAAGTGACGTAGCCGCGCTTCTTGGCGAGCTTGATCATCCGCCTTACGGCCTGATCGGTCAGGTCGAGCAACGGGCCGTCGGTAGTCGGGGGGGCATCCGGCGTGACCTGGTCGGTCTTTTCCCGTTCGCTCGCTTTCGTCGCCATCAATCAGCGCTCCGCACTCGCGTTGGACATGACGAGACAGTCATACCGACGCATAAAGGGGCGGCGCGACCGCAGGCCCGGCGCGCTCACCCATCTGATTCACCCATCGCAGATGGCACCAAACGTCGTTGACGAATCGTGAACCACCCGACAGCTTGCGCGCATAGTGCGGGCGTCCGCCATTCGCTGGGCACTCAATCCTCGGACATGGCCTCGGTGCCGTCGATCGTATCGAGGCGGGCCTTCACGTCCTTGATCCAGGCGAAATTGGCTTCGGTCGCATCGTCAGCCAATGCGCGCTCGGCTGCTCTCAACTCGCTATTTAGCGTTCGCGCGCGATGATGCAAGACGATGGCTTGATGAATCGAGTCGAAAACCGATTCAGGATCAGCGCCTTGTGCCAGTTTGCGGCGCTCGGCCGGCCCCGTCACCGCCAAGAGTTGGCTGCGCGCCTCCTTCACCCGCGGCTGCGTCAGGCGATTCGCCAGCGCCTCGTGATCGACCGTCTCCTCCACCGCATCGAGCAGCGCCTGCCGGAAACGCTCCGCCGCAGGCCCTTCGAGCGCCAGCTCCGCGATCTCGTCCGCACAGCGCAGGATGAGGTCGGGATGGCTCGCCAACGCCAGCAGAATGAAGGCCTCGCGTTGATCCTCGCCGCGTAGCCGCGCCACGAGGCGGGACTGGGTCAACGCGCTCGATGCCTTCAGCGGACCAGCCAGCCAAGGTGGCACTTGCCGGAAACCGCCGCGCGCGCCCCCACCCCCGCGCTGGAAATTGCCGGGCCGCCCGCCCCCACCGCGCTCAGGCCGCGCCGGGGCCGCGCTGGTGAAAAGCTGCGCCAGCCGCTCGTCCATCTCGCGCCGGTAGTGCTTGCGGGTCGTCTCGTCGCGGATCTGCGACAGCGGCTCCTTGAGCCGGCGCTCGAAGGCGGCGCGGCGCTCGGGCGTATCGAGCGGCCCGGCCTCGACTTCGCGTTGCCAGAGCATGTCCACCAGCGGGCGCGCCGCCCCAAGCACCTCGGTGATGGCCTGCCGCCCGCCCGAACGGGCGAGGTCATCCGGGTCCTGCCCGTCCGGCAGCAGGGCGAAGGAGAGCGACTTGCCTGGCTCCAGCAGCGGCAGCGCAATGTCGATCGCGCGGCTCGCTGCCTTGCGGCCGGCCTTGTCGCCGTCGAGACAGATCACCGGCTCATCCGCCATGCGCCAGAGCAGGCCGAGCTGATCCTCTGTCAGCGCCGTGCCGAGCGGCGCCACCGTCTGCGGGAAGCCGGATAACGACATGGCGATGACGTCGACATAGCCCTCGACCACGATGACCTGGCTCGTGTCATGCGCGGCCTTGCGAGCATTGTGGTGGTTGAACAGCAGATGACCCTTGTGGAAGAGCGGCGTCTCCGGCGAGTTCAGATATTTCGCCGCCACCTCGGAGCTCATCGCCCGCCCGCCGAACGCGACGACGCGCCCGCGCGCATCATGGATCGGAAACATAATACGGTCGCGGAAACGGTCATAGGGCACGGCGATCTCCTCGCCATGCACGAGCAGCCCCGCTTCCGTCATCAGTTCGGCCGGGACGCCCTTGCTCGCCAGATGGTCGCGCAGCGCGAAGCGGTCGGCCGGGCCATAGCCAAGGCGAAAGCGCGTGCGCGCCTCGCCATCGAGCCCGCGCGAAGCGAGATAGCGCCGCGCCGCTCCGCCGCGATCGGCCATCAACTCGGTCTCGAAGAACTTCGCCGCGATCTCCAGGACCTCGTGCAGCCCCTTGCGCCGCTCCTCCTGAACCTGCGCTTCCTGTGTGATCTTCGGCAGCGTCACCCCGGCCTCGGCCGCGAGCTTCTCGACCGCCTCGGGGAAGGAGAGCCCCTCGGTCTCCATCACGAATTTGAAGATGTCGCCGTTCTTGCCCGAGGAGAAATCGAAGAACGAGGCCTTCTGGTCGTTGACGAAGAAGGAGGGCGTCTTCTCGGCGTTAAAGGGCGAGAGCCCCTTCCACTCGCGCCCCGCCTTATGGAGGCGCACGCGCTTGCCCACGACCGCCGAGACCGGCAGCCGCGCCTTGATCTCCTCAAGGACGGAGGGCGGGAATTTCATGACATCCTATCTGGCCGCTGCGGCACGGCTTGCCAACAGCGCAGCTCCCCTGCGCCGGGCTCATGCACCATATCCACAGCATACGCCTCGTGATAAAGAAAATCGCCGAAAAGGAAGAAAGCCATGGCCCTCAACATAAAGGATCGCGAAACCGAAGAGGCCGTGCGCCTGCTCGCGCGCCGCCGCGGCCTGAGCCTGACCGAGGCCGTGCGCCAGGCCGTCAGGAGCGAGCTCGGCAAGGACGAATTGTCCGAGGAGGAGAAGGCGCGGCGCGTGGCGGAAGGCAGACGCAAGCTCGATGCGCTCTACAAAAAATACGACATCAGGCCGACCGGCACATCTATGACAAAGCAGGAGATGGATGACGCCATCGGCTATGACGAGAATGGCCTCTGGTGAACCTTGTCATCGATACGTCGGCGATGGTCGCATGTCTGACTGGCGAGGCTGAGCGCCTCGCCTTTGTCGATCTCATGCAGACCTCGCGGCAAAGGCAAATGACGGCGGTCAACCTGCTCGAAGCCCGCCTCGTCCTCACCTTCACGAAGGGGCTGCCCAGCACAGCCGTCGATGACTTTGTCGCCGATTACGATATCGACATCATCCCCTTTGACGAGCCGCTCTCCGATCTCGCCTTCGAAGCCTATGGCCGGTACGGCAAGGGCCGCCATCCGGCCCGCCTCAACATGGGCGATTGCGCTGCCTATGCGCTGGCGAAAGCGCGCGGCTGGCCCCTGCTCTACAAGGGCGATGATTTCTCTGAGACGGATATAGAGCGGGCCTGAGGCCCGCTCGCTCCCGGCAGCTCAACCGCCCAGCGCCGCCTTCACCATCGGGCTGACCTTGCCGAAATCCATCTGGCCGGCATAGGCGCCGCGCAGCACGCCGATGACCTTGCCCATGTCCTTCACGGCGGTCGCGCCCGTCTCGGCGATGGCCTTGTCGATCGCCGCCTTCACCTCGTCATCCGACATCTGCTTGGGCAGGTAGGACGAAATCACCGCGACTTCGACGCGCTCGCCCTCGGCCAGCTCCGGCCGGTTGTTCGCGTCGTAGATCGCGATCGATTCCTGGCGCTGCTTGATCATTTTCTGCAGTACGCCGAGGATCTCCTCGGCCGTGGCCTCGCCGTTGCCGGCGCCGCGGGCCTCGATGTCCTTTTCCTTCAGCGCCGCCTGGATCAGGCGGATCGCGCCGACCTTGCCCTTTTCGCCGGCCTTCATCGCCTCTTTCAGATCGCCGGTGAAGCGCTCGCGCAGGCTGGTCATGGTGGTCGTCCTTCTCTCTTGCTCTTTTGTCCGGTGTGGACTGCGCCAGCTTCGATTGACGGGCAAGGCCCGGCTCTTTATGGCTCGCTTTCCAGACCGGCGGAGCGAAATGCTAGTGCCCCGCCCCGCATGAATGCCGCGAGAAGCGGCCTGGACCGAGACATAGACATGACCGCTTCCGAAGGAAACCCCGCCGATACCGGCTGGACCGAACCGCGCGCGACCGCGCTCCTCGTGCTCGCCGACGGCACGGTGCTGGAAGGCTTTGGCCTCGGCGCCGTGGGCGAGGCGCCGGGCGAGGTCTGCTTCAACACGGCGATGACGGGCTATCAGGAAATCCTGACCGACCCGTCCTATGCCGGGCAGATCGTCACCTTCACCTTCCCGCATGTCGGCAATGTCGGCGTGAACGAAGAGGACACAGAGACGGTGAACGCCGCCGCCTCCTCGGGCGTGCGCGGCTGCGTGCTCCATGCCGCCATCACCGAGCCCTCGAACTGGCGCGCCAACCGGCATTTCGATTCCTGGCTGAAGGCGCGCAACATCGTCGGCATCTGCGGCATCGACACCCGCGCGCTGACCGCGCTCATCCGCGACAAGGGCATGCCGAACGCCATCCTCGCCCATAGCCCGGACGGCGTCTTCGACATCCCCCGCCTCAAGAAGCAGGCGGCGGAATTGCCCGACATGGCCGGTCTCGATCTCGTGCCGATCGTCACCGCCGCCCAGCGCTATGACTGGGACGAGACGCCCTGGATCTGGCCGGCCGGCTACGGCAAGCGCGAGACCGCGAACTACAAGGTCGTCGCTATCGATTACGGCGTGAAGCGCAACATCCTGCGCCTGCTCGCCAAGGCCGGCTGCGACGTCACCGTCGTGCCCTCGACCACCAAGGCCGAGGACATCCTGGCGCTGAAGCCGGACGGCGTCTTCCTCTCGAACGGCCCGGGCGACCCGGCCGCGACCGGCGAATATGCCGTGCCCGTCATCAAGGAGCTGCTGGACAAGAAGGTGCCGACCTTCGGCATCTGCCTCGGCCACCAGATGATGGCGCTCGCCATTGGCGGCCAGACCATGAAGATGAAGCAGGGCCACCACGGCGCCAACCATCCGGTGCAGGACAAGACCACCGGCAAGGTCGAGATCGTCTCGATGAACCACGGCTTTGCCGTCGATCCGGCGAGCCTGCCGGCGAATGCGGTCGAGACCCATGTCTCGCTCTTCGACGGCTCGAACAGCGGCTTGGCCCTGACCGACCGCCCGGCCTTCAGCGTCCAGCACCACCCGGAAGCTTCGCCCGGCCCGCAGGACAGCCATTATCTCTTCACCCGCTTCGTCGAGCTGATGGCGGCGGAGAAGGACAAGAAGGCGGCCTGAGCAGTCCTTTCGTTCAGCGCGGCGGCGTCTCGTTTGACTCCGCCGCCGCCAGACGCTTTAAGCAGCGCATGACCAGCCTGATGGCCAGCTTCCGCAGCTATTACGCCCCGTCCTCATAAAGGCGGTGGCATTCCCATGTTCAACCGCCGCGATGGCGGTTGAAATCAGGCTCTTCCCCGACATCGCGGCCCGCACCGGACCAAAGCGATGTCTTCCAAGATCAGAAACCTCTCCACCATCGGTATCCTCGGCTTCGGCGCCTTTGGCCGCTTGATGGCGCGCCATCTCCAGCCGCATTTCTCGCTGCGGGTCTGCGATCCCGACAGCCCTCCCGCCCGCGATCCCTCAGGCAAGGGGCTGGAACCCGCCGACATCGCCGGGGTGGCGGCCTGCGACCTCGTCATCCTCGCCGTGCCGGTCGCGGCGATCCCGGAGGCTGTCGCATCGCTTGGGCCTCATTTGAAGGCCGGCGCCATCGTGCTCGATGTCGGCTCGGTGAAGATCGGACCGGCGCGGGCGATGCAGGAGGGGCTCCCGGAGCATGTCGAGATCATCGGCACGCATCCGCTCTTCGGCCCGCAAAGCGCCCGTCATGGCGTCGCAGGCCTGAAGATCGCGCTCTGCCCGATCCGCGGCCGCAGCACACCGCGCATCGCCGCCTTCCTGCGCCAGGCGCTCGGGCTCAAGGTCATCGTCACGACGCCCGACGCTCATGACCGCGAGGTCGCGATGGTGCAGGGCCTGACCCATCTCATCGCCAAGATTCTGGTGCGGATGGAGCCGCTGCCGCAGCACATGACGACCGCGAGCTTCGATCTCCTGATGCAGGCGATCGAGATGGTGCGGCACGACGCGCCCAATGTCTTCATAGCGATCGAGCGCGCCAATCCCCATGCCAAAGCCGTGCGCGACCGCTTCTTCGCCCTGGCCGAGGAGATGCGGCTCTTCCTCGAAAGCGGCGGCCATGGAGACGGACAGGCAAGGCCGCTCCTGCCTCACAAGGTCGCAGAGGCGGCGCAGGCCTAGCGTTCCGTGCACCGGCACGCGACATTGCAGCGACAAGCGAATGCCCAAACGATGACCGACAATCCCCTCACCCGGCCCGGCGCCGCCCATCCCGACCTGCGCGAGCCGATGATCGCCCTGCTCGTGCGCACCTTCTACGATCGCGCGCGGCAGGACGATGTGATCGGCCCGGTATTCGATGCCGCGGTCACCGACTGGGACGACCATATCGGCAAGATCACCGATTTCTGGAGCAGCGTGATGCTGCGCACCGGCCGGTATCAGGGCCGGCCGATGCGCCCACATCTGATCCTGCCGCTGACCGGCGCTCATTTCGATCGCTGGCTCGCACTTTTTGAGGCGACCGCACGCGAGCTCTGCCCGCCGGAAATCGCGGAGGCCTTCATCGTCCGGGCACGGCGCATCGCCGACAGCTTCGAGATGGCCCGCGCCAGCCAGCGCGGCGAGATCGCCGCCCCACGCCATAGCATCGGCTGAGCCACCGACCAGCCGGAATACGGGCTTTGTCGCGGCCTGGATTACCTTGGGTTAACCTCACGATTTTGTTAGCCGGAACAACGACTTCCTCATTGTCCCGATATTAGTTTCTGCCGACGTTTGATCCGGGCCACGCACCACGCCGTCCGGATGCCCCGATGCAGATTTTGTCGTCGCTGCCCTACAAGCTGACCCCGCTCGACACGACCACCGATCCGGCGGCTCCCGAGATCACCTTCGTCGTCAAGGGCACGTTCGCGTTGAAACCCGGCGCGCCCTGCGAGCCGGTGGATGCCGGTGAGCAGAAGGAATTCTCCGGCGACGTCGTCTACATGGACAAGATCGGCCGCAGCCTGCGCTATGCCAGCGATCTCGCGCCCTTCAAGCCCTTCGGCGAAGTGCTCGTGACCGCGAACGCGCATGCGCCGGATCGCCTCCCCGCCACGTCCGTGGATGTCGGGCTCGCCATCGGCCCGATCGGCAAGCGGCTGCGCGTCCATGGCGACCGAGTCTGGCTGCGCGATCCCCAGGGCGAATTCTATATCGAGGGGCCGATGCCCTTCGTCGAGATGGCGCTGCGCTGGGAGCGCTCCTTCGGCGGGCTCGACAATCGGCAGAACCCGCTTGGACGCGGCCTCGAACCCTGGCTCGAGGAGGACGGCCGCAAGCACTTCTTCCTCGCCAACATCGAGGATCCCGAGAACCCACTGCGCGGCAAAGACCACAGCCCCGAGCCGGCCGGCTTTGCGCCGATCGCACCGCATTGGGAGCCGCGCGCCTCTCGCGAGGGCACGCGCGACCGTCACTGGGCCGCCTTCATCGCGCCGCTGCCGCCGCGCGATTTCGACCCGCGCGTCACGCAGGCGGCCCCGGCCGATCAGTGGCTAAAGGGCTACTGGAATGGCGACGAGACGTTCAAGCTCGTCAACATGCATCCCCAGCATCCGGAGTTCCTGGGCTCTCTGCCCGGCAAGCGGCTGCGCCTCTTCATCGAAATGCTGCTCGACCCTGCGGCTGGCACGGGCGCGACCGGCTTCGCCGAAGTGCGGCTCGACCTAGACACCGTCCATATCGACATGACGGAGGAGCGCCTGCGTCTGGTCTGGCGCAAGCACATCAAAGTCAGCGCGGCCGGCGCGCCCGAGATAGCCTTCGCCTACCTCGCCGAAGAGCCGCTCGCGGAAGAGCCCTGGCCGATCGCGAGGCACCATGAGGATTTCCTCAAGCTGAAGCCGCCCTCCCCTGAGGATGAGCGCGCGGCCTTCGCCCGCGACGAGCAGGCGGCGCTGGCCGACGCCCGCAAGAACCTCGTCGAAGCGAAGGTCTCCCCCGATTTCCTGGCGCGCTTCGATGCCGCGCCCGACAGCCCGGCCAAGTTCGCGCTGGTGCTCGACCTGATGACGGCCAAGACCGCCGAACTGGAAGCGCTGGCAGCCGCGGCCCCGAAGGCCGCCTGATCCGAACGAGCCGGGAGAAGCTGCGATGACACAACGATCCGACGCCATTCTCGAAGTTTCGAACGTCCAGGGCTATGACGACGAGGACGTCTCCAGCGGCACCCGCATGCGCTTCGGCTATCCGCGCATGGAAGCGGTCGGCCCGACGCCGAGCGATCTGACGCGCGCCCGCCGCGTGCTCGACGATGTCCCTACAGCCTACCGGCCCGCCTTCAACAATCGCGACCAGGCGATGGCGCCGCAGGCCTCCGATAGCGCCGCCGACATCAAACGCGCGCTCGCCTTCAAGCCCTCGACGGGCGTCAGCTTCATCAGCGGCGCCCGCTACGACGTCTATCTCAAGAACAATTTCGAGACCCGCGTCGCGGATGGCGCGGCGATCCTGCAGGCGGTCGACTTCAAGGGCGGGCTTGCCGGCACGGCCGGCTCCGAGCGGCCGGCCCTGACCTATCTGCGCCTCGGCAAGGCCGAGGAGAAGCTGGTCGACAGCAGCGGCAAGGCGCTGAGCCGCGAGAGCGACCAGCTCATGGACCAGAAATACAAGGGCGGCATCGGCATGTTCACCGATGGCGAGATGGATGTCTGGACCAAGGGCGACATCACGCTGCGCAGCAACAAGAAGCTCCACCTCCTCAGCGCGGCCCGCAAGGAGGAGACCTATGGCGAGACGACCAAGATCACCTATGAGTTCCCGCCCGACGCCATCGAAAAGCTGAACGCTGGTCTCGTCGAGGAGGAGGATGTCGAGCGCAAGATCGTCAGCGTCGAGCTGGAGCGCAACACCGATCTCGGCTGGTACAAGCAGGAATACAAGATCAATCGCTCGCTCTCGTTCGGCGCTTCGAACAAGGGCGATTTCTCGCTCGGCGCGTCCTACGACCTCAGCGTCGGCGCCAAGTTCGACTATTCGATCGCCGCCAAGATGGAATGGTCCTTCGGCGGCAAGATCGGGATGAGCACGGGCTACAGCATCGACATCGACGAAGGCGGGGTGACCTTCAAGCACCCGACCGGCTCTTACACCCAAGCCGCTTCGGCCGGCTTGAGCGCCCGCAACAAGGTCACGATCGGCGTCTCGGGCCTGCCGACCCTGGCGATCGACGCCTCGGCAAAAGGCTACTACGCCGCGCTCTACGCCGCTGGCGGGACCCAGGCGGCAGCCTTCACGGCCTATAACGCGATCATGCTGCGCCGGTCCCAGCACAAACTGCAACCCGGCGAGAAGGAGGTCGATCCCCACTACGACCTGATGGCCGCCCTCGACCACGGCATGAAGATCTACGAAGCGGCGATCTCGCTCAGCTCGATCAGCGCCGCCGCCGGCTTCGTGCTGGCCGCCGTCCATGCGCGCGCCCAGTCGCTGTCGGTGCCCGACCCCATGGTGCCAAGCATCACCCTGACGCCGGCGGGCGGCATCCAGATGAAGCACGGCCCGAACAGCCTCTCCATCGACCAGACCGGCATCAAGATGATCGGCCTGCTCGGCGTCGAGGTCGGCGGCATGACGGTCAAGGTCAACGCGATCTCGATCGATCACAATCCGGTCCCGCCCGCGCCGCCGCTGTGATCTGCCTGAGCCGAACGAGAGGCAATCGATGCCAGCCTTGCTGACCACCGCGACAATGCTCGAATGCTCGATGGGCGCGATGCCATCGCCCTTCATGGCGGACCCGTTGCCCGGCGCCCCGCGCGAGATGGGCATGGAAGCCGCGACCATCGTCCAGATGGTTCCCGGCAAGAACATCATGCCCTTCGGCATGTGCAAGAGCATGGCCAATCCGACCGTCGCCTCGGCGACCGCCGCGGCTCAGGGCGCACTGACGCCGATGCCCTGCATGCCGGTGCCGGCCTCGCCCTGGGCGCCGCCCTCGGCCTGCGCCAAACATATGGGCGTGCCGCTGGCGACGGCGCAGAGCATCTGCGCCTGTAGCTTCGGCGGCGTCATCAAGGTCTCCATCGCGCCGCCGACGCCGGCCAAGACAGCCTGAGCACAGCTCAGGCCGCTCTCGCCTCCCGGCTGAGGAAGGCCTCGACCTCCGGACCCGGCACCCCGGCCTCCCCCGCAATCCGTCCGGCCAATGCCGCAGCCGAAAGCCTGAGAGCGCCAATCGGCCGGTCGAGCCAATAGGAGACCGGGTTGAGCGCCTCGCGCGCATCGACCTGCACGACCCGCCCCACCGCCAATTGTTCGCGCGCCAAAGGCGGCCGCGCCAGCGCGATGCCCAGCCCATGCGCTGCGGCATCGAGCACGAGATTATAGTCCTCGAAGCGGCGATCCTGCGGGCGCGGGCGATAGTCGAGCCCCTGCGCGGCGAACCAGACCTTCCAGCCGGCGGCGTCGGAATCATGGATCAGCGGATGCGCCAGCATTCGCTCCGGAGCCCCCTGCCCGATCACGGCTGCGAGTTGTGGCGAGGCGACCGGGAAGCACCATTCCTCGAAGAGCTTGAGCGAGAGCCGGTCCGGCGCGCCGCCCCGCCCGCAGCGTATCCCGAGGTCTATGCCTTCCTCTTCGAAATCCACCTTGCGATGCTCGGCCTGCAGCACGATGCGCAGCGAGGGGCTCCCGGCCTCCAGGGCCGACAGCCGCGGCATCAGCCAGAGCGAACAGACCGAAGGCGGCGCGCTGACCCGCACGACCGCCGCGCCCCGCGCCTCGCGCCAGCGCTCCGATGTGTCGGCGATCAGCGCGAAGGCCTCCTGCGTGCGTGCCAGCAGGCGCTGCCCCTCCGGTGTCAGGGAAACCCCGCGCGCTTGCCGCAGAAAGACACGCAGCCCGAGCCAGTGCTCCAGCTTGGCGATCTGACGGCTGACGGCGCCATGGGTGAGGTTCAGCGCGTCGGCCGCTGCCGAGAAGCTGCCCGTGCGCGCGGCCGCCTCGAAGGCGCGCAGCGTGTCCAGCGGCGGCAAGTTTGAGCTGTGATCCATCCTCACAGCTCATGCTTCAATTGTTCGTTTGTCAATCAGCTCCAGCAGGCGTCTATCGGGGGCATCCGAAAACTCGACCACGAGTTTAGTCATGACAAGCACCATCGCCGCCCCGACAGCAGGCCAGAGCACCGGCACGCTCGATCCGACCACGCTCGGCCTCGCAGCCTTCACCATCGTCGCCTGGGCCTCGGCCTTTCCGGCGATCCGCGCCGCGCTCGACGGCTTCGGCCCGCTTCAGCTCGGTGCGACGCGCTTCGCCATCGCCGCCGTGCCGGCGGCCCTGTTCCTGGCGGTCACCCGGCCGCGCCTGCCCGGCTGGAAGGATGCCTGGCGCTTCGGCTTCGGCGGCCTCGTCTTCGTCGCGGGCTATACCGTGCTGCTCAATCTCGGACAGCAGACCGTCTCGGCTGGCGCCGCGAGCTTCATCATCAACATCAACCCGATGATCACCGCCGCCTTGGCAACGCTGATCCTGGGCGAGCGCTTCACCGGCGGCCAGTGGCTCGGCAGCGCGATCTCGCTCGCCGGCGTCGGGCTGATCGCGCTCGGCCAGCATGGCGCGGCGCTCGAGCTCGGCGTCGGCGTGCTGCTGGTCCTCGGCGCGGCCTTGTGCAACTCGCTGACCACCATCGTGCAGAAGCCGCTATTCGCGAACCACAGGCCCTTGACGGTCACGGCCTGGAACATGGTCGTCGGCGGCCTGCTGCTTTCGCCCTTCCTGCCGTCCGGCATCGCGCAGGCGCAGGTTGCACCGGCCGGCAGCCTCTACGCCATGCTCTACCTCGCGATCGTGCCGAGCCTGATCACCTACGCCACCTGGACGCTGCTGCTCTCGCGCCTGCCCGCGGCACGCGCCTCGAACCTGCTCTATGCGGCTCCGCCGGTCGCGCTGCTGATCAGCTATGTCTGGCTGGGCGAGATCCCCTCCCCGATCGGACTCCTCGGCGGCGCCATGGCGCTGGGCGGCGTGGTGATCGTCAACCTGAAGCGCTGAGGTCCATGGCATCGGACCGAAAAGTGGAATCCGCTTTTCGGAACAATCCGATGCCAGAATAAGAGCCTAGATCGCCACTTCGCGTCCGATAGGACGCACGGCGATCTAGCGCCCTTGTCTGCGGGGCGACGCCGTGCTCGGCTCGCCCCATGACGATCGCCCACCGGATACGCCTGCTGACGCCGGACGATACGCATGCCTATCGCGAGCTGCGGCTGGAGGCGCTGCGCAGCCATCCCGACGCATTCGGAGCAAGCCTCGCGGACGAAGAGGCCCGCCCGCCCGAGATGATCGCGAAGCGCCTCGGCGCCGGACCGACCAACTGCCTGTTCGGCGCCTTCGCGGAGAGCAAGCTTGTCGGGACCGCCGGCTTCATCATCCCGAACGGCTCCGCCAAATCGCGGCACAAGGGCCTTCTCGTCGGCGTCTATGTGAAGCCCCGCCATCGCGGCCAGGCGGTCGGGCGAGCGCTGGTGCAAGCGGTCATCGATCATGCGCGGGGCCAAGTCGTTCTGCTGCAGGCGGCAGTGGGCGCCGCCAACATCCCGGCGCTACGGATCTATGAGCAGCTCGGCTTCCGACAATACGGGCTGGAGAAGAAGGCCTTGCTGGTCGGCGACGCCTATGTCGACGAGGCGCTCCTCGTTCTCGATTTCACGGAAGCGGACTGAAAGCTCCGCCGCCGGTCAGAACCCGCGCGCGGCCAGCGCCTTCTCGTCCTCCGTGACATAGTCGCGGATGATCGGCACTGCGCTCTTGTGCGGGCCGAGCAGGAGCTGGAACACCATATCGCCGCCGATGTCGAAGGAGATCGAGCAGGCGCAGAGATAGAACTCCCACATCCGCGCGAAACGCTCGCCCAGCATCGCGACCACCTCCTCGCGATGCGCCATGAAGCGCTCGCGCCAGGCTTCCAGCGTCCAATGGTAGTGACGGCGCCAGAACTCGCAGTCGGACGACCACAGCCCCGTCTGCTCGACGGCTGCGAACACCTCCGAAAGCGCCGGGGCATAGCCCCCGGGGAAGATGTACTTGTCGAAGAACGGGCCGGTGAAGCCCGGCGGCCCGGCGCGGCCGATGCAGTGGACGAGCGCGATGCCGTCCGGCGTCAGCAGGTCGCGGATCTTCTCGAAATAGGAAAGGTAATGCGCGACGCCGACATGCTCCATCATGCCGACGGAGACGATGCGGTCGAAGCGTCCCGTCAGCTCGCGATAGTCCTTGTTGATGAAGGTAACAGTGTCGCCGACGCCGGCGGCTTTCGCTCGTTCGGCCGCAGCAGCCATCTGGTCCGGCGAGACGTTGAGACCCGTTACCTTCGCCCCGCAGGCCTTGGCCAAATAGATCGCGAGCTCGCCCCAGCCGGAGCCGATGTCGAGCACGGTCATGCCGGGCTCGATCTTCAGCTTCGCGGCGATGTGCCTGAGCTTGGCCTGCTGCGCCGCCTCCAGCCCAACCTCGGGGCTGTGCCAATAGGCACAGGAATAGGTCATCGTCTCGTCGAGCCAGAGCCGGTAGAAGGCGGTCGGAATGTCGTAGTGATGCTTGACCTTCTTGCCCGCGACGCCGAGCGGATTGTGCATCTGCCAGCGACGTAGTCGGAAACGGACCTGCCGGATCGCCCGCTGCAACGGATGCTTGCGCATCTCGCGCCGCTGAAGCCAGAACAGCGTCAGCAGGTCGTGAATGGTGCCTTCCTCGAAGTCGATCCGCCCATCCATATAGCCTTCGGCCAGGGCGAGTTCCGGATTCAGGAAGAGCTCGCGCTCGACGCGATCGTCATGGAAGCGGACTGTGACCGCAGGAGCCGTCTTGGTGACGCCGGCGAAGAGCATCTCCTCCGGCCCGGGCCCGAAGACATGGCGGCGCCCGTCCGGCGTGATCACCGTCAGCCTGCCCTTGCGAACGAACCGTTTCAGCAGTCTCGGAAGAAGCAGCATGGGCCTCGGCTATCCTGACGCTCGGAGGAAAAGCCGGCGTCGGAGTCCAGCTTCGCTCAATCTTCATTCTCTAGGCTCCGGCGCTAACTGACAACACCCGGACCGGCAGAATGGAAAGCGAGCGCAGGCAGTCCAATCGCTGGCGCGGCAGGTTGCGCTCGGGGAAGCTTTTCGACACCGCGAAGCGCTTTCTCGTCTCGTGCCGCGTGATCGACATTTCCGAGATCGGCGCCCGGCTGCAGCCTGAAAGCGATAGGCCGTTGCCGCTCGAGCTGCATTATCGCGCCGATGACGATGAGGATTTCCGGGCCGCCTCACTGGTCTGGGTCAAGAAGCGCCAGATCGGCATCCATTTCGTCCCGCCTGCGCCCCCCGAGCCAGCAAACGGACCCGCTTCGCCCTCGCCCTGAACCACGACCGGCTTCCCTATCGGGGCGGCAGGCTTTAGTCCTTCGCGAAAGGCAGCCTGTCGCTGCTCCCGAATGGCGAATGGCGAGAGCATGTCCTGGCGCGATTTCTGGAACGGCGAGCATTCCATCTACGTCTCGCCGCGGCATAAGCACCTGCATTACCGCGCCATCGCCGGCGACCTGATCGCCCATATCCCGGCGCCGGATGCCGCCGTGCTCGACCATGGCTGCGGCGAGGCGCTCGATGCCGCCCGCGTCGCGGCCGCCTGCGGCCGGCTCCAGCTCTGCGAGGCTGCCCCCAATGTCCGCGAGAAGTTGCGCGCCCAATTCGGCCGCGTCGACAACATCACCGTGGTCTCGCCCGAGGAGGTCGAGGCGCTGCCGGAAGCCTCGCTCGACCTCGTCGTCGCCAATTCGCTGGTCCAGTACCTCTCTCGCGACGAGCTGAACGCGCTGCTGCGCATCTGGCACGGCAAGCTCAAGCCGGGCGGCGCGCTGATCGTCGCCGACGTCATTCCCCCCGATGTCAGCCCGCTGACCGATGCCTCGCAGCTTCTCACCTTCGCCTGGCGCGGTGGCTTCCTGACGGCGGCGCTGGCGGGGCTGGTCCGCACCGCCTTCTCCGACTACCGCAAGCTCAGGGCGCAATACGGCCTCTCCACCTATACGCCCGAGGCGATCTCCGATCTGATCCGGGCGGCAGGCTTCGCGGAACCACAGCGCCCCACCAATTTCGGCCACAACCTGCACCGCATGACCTTCAAGGCGCTCAAGCCGGACTGAAGCACCATCGCCTGGGGGCGGCTTCCTTCATTCGGGGGTGGTGGCCGCAAGCGCCCGGAGATTTAACGGACGAAGAACTCCGGCTTCCGGAGCGACGATTCATGCCGATGGCAACCGCAGGAAGGGGGCGGGTTCCGTAACTGATCCGGCACGAATGACTTGATTTGCCGCGCCTTTTATGGCTTTGAGCGCGCTCTTTCCCAAAGGCCCGAGAATTCCGTGCAGGACCAGACTGTCTGTCCCTATTGCGAAGCCGTGCTCAGCCGCCACGTGCTGTCCTGCCGCTCCTGCGGGCGGGACCTCACGCCGGTGATGCCGCTGCTGCGCCGGATCGAGGCACTGGAGTGCCGACTGGCGGATATCGAGAAGGATCGGGAGGAGCGCCGGCTTGCGCCCGCCGCTCCAGCTGCCACACCCGCACCTCGCGCCGATGTCCCCGATGCCGAAGCGCCCCGGCCAGCGCCCCGGCCGGGCCTCATCGCCCGCCGGCGCTACCACGCGCTGCCCATCGGCTTCCTGCTGCTGCTCGGCGCCTATGCCATGGTCGTGTTCTGGCTGGACCTGCCGCTCTCCGTCCTGCGCCTCGCCTCGATACTGATCCCGTTTGCAACGGCGGTCGCCTATTTCGGCATCCGCCCGCGCCTCCACTGGTTCGACGGCTTCGTCGCAGTGGCCTTTGCAATTTTTTCTGTCGCGACAATGAACGCGTTGCTGGGTTGGATCGACAATATACCGCTCCTTCCGCAGGGACCGACCGCTTGGCGCGAAACCTTTTTCTATGCGCTGAGCATCGGAGCCTCCATGCTCTCCGGCATGCTGCTGCGTGTCACGCAGGCCGCGCTCACCGCGCGCGGTCTCGTCTCGCTGCCTGAACTGCGTAAGGGGCTGCTGGCCGTCAACGGCAAATTGCCGGTTGAAACCATCAAAACCATCGAGACGACGATCCTTATGGTCAGCACCGTTGTCTCGGCCGTTGCCGGCTTCATCGCCGTTCTTTTGGGAGTGAAGTAAGAACATGACCAAGACTGGGCTCACCCGGCGGATCCTGCCGGCAATTCTTCTCTCGGCCTGCATCGCGTCGTCGGCCATGGCTGCCGATCCGGTTCAGCTCATCACCCGCGAGGAAGCCGGCCTGCCCGCGACCGAAGCGGCCGCCGGCTCGGTGCGCAATCTCACCCGCGGCCCGGCCATCGATACGCTCGGGACGCCGGCCAAGGTGGGCAGCGGCCCCTTCCGCCTCGCGGTGCGCTTCGTGCCGAGCAACGGCGTGCCGATCGAGCCGGGCAGCGTGCGCATCATCTATCGCCGCCAGCCGGCGGTCGACCTCACCGCCCGCGTCAAGCCCTTCATCACGGCGGCCGGCATCGAGGCGCCTGCGGTCGTGGTCCCGCCCGGCAAGCATCTCGTCGAGATCGAGGCGACCGACAAGGAAGGCCGCACCGGCCGCAGCCAGTTCACGCTGACGGTCGAGCCGCCGAAGTGAGCGAAGGCGGGCTCCCCGCCCGCCTCCCGCTCCTCAGCGCGGACGCTGTTGCCGTAGCGACCAAAGGCGTAGCCGGCAGATCGGGCTGCGAGATGGACTCCTCGCGAGCCGCATGAAACCTTGCGTCAGCTTGGGGGAGAATCTGACGTGAGATACTGGCTTGCCGCGATGGCTCTGTTGCTCATCGCATTAGGATCGGCCGTGCCGGCTTCGGCACAAGCGGGTGGCATCCACCCGGATTGTCGCAGGATGGGAGACCAGCGAGCCTGCACCTGCGCCTTGAACAACGGCGGCAGGCTCGTGCCCGACAATCACCGCCCGGGCCGCATGAACTGGCGTTCGCCGCGGCTCGGAACGGGAGCCCACATGGCCTTCATGAACTGCACCAACGGCTCACGCTGATCAGCAGATGTGTCCTCGTCCTGCCAGCAGGCTCAGGCCGCACGGTCCGCAAAGCTGAAAAACTTGTGGCCGAGGAAGGAAAACACCATCACGACTCCGGTCGTCACGATCTGCATCGGCAGGTAGGGTAGACCGGCGCGGCTGACGAAGAGATGCATCAGGATGCCGGTGAGCACGAAGCCGCCAGCCGCGATCACCGCGAAGCGCCAGCCTGCCTCGACATGGCCGCGCGTGGCGTCGAAGGTCATCCAGCGATTGAGCGTGTAGGAGACGACGGCGCCCACGATGAAGCCCGCCAGCGTCGCCGGCACCGGGTCGATCCGGCCGAGCTCCACCAGCCCGATCAGCACGCCGTAATGCGCCACGGCCGTCAGGCCGCCGGCGACGACATAGGCGACAAGCTGGCGGAACTGGCGCGGATAACGGCGAAGCGGCATGCGCGCCTTCTAGAGCATGCTGCGTCGCCGTGAAAACACCCTTCGTTATTCCGGCCGGGGTGCGGCCGTCCGGAATCGGTCCAGTGTGATCGCAAAGCTCAGGCGCGCACCTCGAACACCATGTTGAAGGGCGTCTCCGTCGCGCGGCGGAAATGCGAGAAGCCCGCATCCATCGCGACCTTGCGCAGCCGCATCTCGCCGGCCTGCGCGCCGAGGCCCAGCCCAACCTCCTGCGAGAGCGAGGCCGGCGTGCAGATCATCGTCGAGGCGCCGTAATAGATCCGCCCGACCGGATTGAGGTTGTCCTTGAGGTGGTCGTGCGCGAAGGGCTCGACGATCATCCAGCTGCCGTCCCGCGCCAAAGATTCGCGCACATGCTTTCCGGCGCCGACGGGGTCGCCCATGTCGTGCAGGCAGTCGAACATGGTCACGAGGTCGTATTTCTTTTCCGGGAAGTCCTTGGCCGAAGCGCGCTCGAAGACGATACGGTCGCCCACACCGGCCTTCTCGGCCTCCTCGCGCGCCCGCTCGATCGACGGCCCGTGATAGTCGAAGCCGTAGAAGCGCGATCGCGGATAGGCCTTGGCCATCAGGATGGTCGAGGAACCATGGCCGCAACCGACATCCGCGACGGTCGCGCCACGCTCGAGCTTGTCCTTGACGCCCTCCAGCGCCGGAATCCACTCCGCCGTCAGATGCGCGTTATAGCCCGGCCGGAAGAAGCGCTCGGTCCCGCGGAACAGGCATTTGCTATGCTCGTGCCAGCCGAGGCCCTTGCCGTCGCGGAAGGCCTCTTCGACCTTCGGCTCGTCCACCCACATCGACTGCACGATCTCGAAGGCACCGGCGAAAAAGGCGGGGCTGTTGTCCTCGGCGAAGGTCATCGCCTGCTCGGGCGAGAGGCTGAAGCGGTCGCTCCCCTCATCGTAATCGACATAATCAGCCGCCGCCTGGGCCGAGAGCCACTCGCGAATGTAGCGCTCCTTGAAGCCCGTCCGCGCGGCGAGCTCGGCCGCCGTCACCGGCTCGCCATCGGCCATCGCCTTGTAGAGGCCGAGCTGGTCGCCCAGCACGATCAAGGCGCCGGTGACGGACGCACCGACATCGCCGACGAGACGACCTACCAATGCATCGAGTTTCTGGGGGTCGGCAGCACGCATGGCCATGCTCCCTGGTTCGGGGCGCGGCCGGAGCCTTCTCGCGATCCGGCCTTGCGCCATCGCGGAAGCCATCACGCTACAGGCAGGGCCCGGCCTGTCAACGGCGTGATGCGTTACCCTGCGACAGCGCTGGTTCCTGCCGGCACGAAACAGGCCTGCGTATCGATGCGCGGCAGCCTCGGATCGTTCCGCGCTGTCTGGATCACGCTGTCGAGCAGCCCCGGGAAGCGCCGGTCGAACTCCTCGCGCCGCAGCGAGACATAGCGGACCGCGCCGTCGATGCGCGTCTGGGTCACGCCGGCATCGCGCAGCTTGGTCAGGTGATAGGTCATCAGCGAAGGCGAGCCCAGCGCGCCGAAGCCGCCGCAGCGCGCTTCCATACCGGGCCTGTCGGCCAGCGCGAGCACCACACCGAGACGGATCGGGTCGGCCAGGGCTGCAAAGACGCTCGCCGGGTCGACCTCGTCGAGATCGGGATGGAGGACGGGTTTCATGCCTCCGAGATAAGCGAAGCCACCTCTCCTGACAAGTTTCAACGATCGTTGAAATTAGCTTGACGCCATACGCGGCGCGCTCGTATTTCAACATTCATTGAAATCTTGAAGGAGGGTCCGATGGACACCCGCCTCATCAGCCTGGCCGGCGGGGCTTTCGCCATCGGCACGGGCAGCCTCATCATCACCGGCATCCTGCCGCACCTCGCCGGCGGCCTTAACGTCTCGGTCGACACGGCAGGGCTGCTCATCTCGATCTTCGCGCTCTCCTACGCGATCGGCTCGCCGATTCTCTCGACGCTGCTCGGCGACGCCGACCGCAAGCTGGTGCTGATCGGCGCCATGACGGTCTTCGGCCTCGCCAATCTCGGCGCCGCCTTCGCCAGCGACTTCTGGGTCGTGATGGTCGCCCGCGTCGTGATGGCGCTGGCTTCCGGCGTCTTCATGCCGGCGGCGAATGCGGTCGCGGTCGCCGTCTCACCGCCCGAGCGGCGCGGGCGCGCCATCGCGCTGGTCACCGGCGGCATGACGGTGTCGCTCGTCCTCGGCGTCCCGATCGGCACAGCCGTCGTCTCCTTCGGCGGCTGGCACCTCGCCTTCCTGATCGTGACGCTGTTCAGCGCGCTTTCGCTGACGGGCCTGCTCATCAAGCTGCCCAAGGGCCTGCCACGCGGCACCAACACGCTGCGCGAGCGCCTGCAGGTCGCCGGCCGCGGCGACGTGCTGCTGGCCCTGGCCACCACCATGCTGTGGACCACCGGCGCCTTCGTTCTCTACACCTACATCGCGCCGTTCCTGACCAACCACGCCAGCATCGCCGGGCACTGGCTCGCGGCGATGCTGGTCGTCTCAGGTCTCGGCTCCGCCATCGGCAACCAGCTCGGCGGCGTCGCCAGTGACCGCTTCGGGCCCGAGCGCACCCTCACCGTCGTGCTGAGCGTGCTGGCGCTGGCACTGCTCGCCGCCTCGCTGATCGCGATCGGCCTGCCGCCGGCGCTCGCGATCTATCCGATGCCCTTCGTCCTGCTGGTCTGGAGCGGGGCGGGCTGGGCCGGCCATCCCTCGCAGATGTCGCGGCTCGCCGCCATGGCGCCGGATGCCGCCGTCGTCGCGCTCTCACTCAACGCCTCGGCGCTCTATTTCGGCATCGCGGCCGGCGCCGGCCTCGGCCAGCAGGTGATGCGCCATGCCGGCACCTGGCCGCTCGGCTTCGTTGGCGCAGCCTGCGAGGTCGCAGCGCTGGCGGTGCTCTGGTTGGCGATCCGGCGGCGCAAGGCGAAGGCCGGCAGCCTCGCGCTGCCCCATGCCGGCGAGCAGGCGGCCGCAACGGCGAGAGCCTGAATCCGCCGCCGCGCTCAGGCCGCCTGCGCGCGGCGCCAAGCGGGGAAGGGATCGGGCAGGTCGCGGTAGCGCTCGGGATTGAAGCGCAGCGGCAGCGCGTCACCGACGAGGCATGTGTCGAGCGCCGCGCGAATCGACGGCTCGTCCAAGCCGGTGCCGATGAAGACGAGCTCCTGCCGGCGATCGCCCCAGATGGAATGCCAGTTCCGGTTCAGGATCGTCTTCCATTCCGGATGGTCCGGCCAGCGGGGGCGCGGCACGGCCGCCCACCAGAAGCCCATCGCCTCGGTGCGGCAGATCGCGCCGGCCAGCGACATCTCCCCGACCCAATCCGGCCGGGTCGCCAGCCAGAAATGCCCCTTGGCCCGGATCAGACCTGGCCACGTCCGACCGAGAAATTCGCTGAACTTCTGCGGATGAAACGGCCGGCGTGCCCGGTAGACGAAGGACGATATGCCGTATTCCTCCGTCTCCGGCACATGGTCCCTGAAGCCGTAGAGCTCCTTGTGCCAGAGCGGATGGGTCTGCGCCTTCTCATGGTCGAACAGGCCGGTATCGAGCAGATCGTCGAGCGGGACCACACCAAAATCCGCTTCGATCTGGCGCGCGTCGGGGTTGAGCGCCCGCACGATCTTGCGCGCGGCATCGCGCTGTTCGGGCGTGGCGTCCGCGATCTTGTTCAGCACGACCACGTCGGCAAACTCGATCTGCTCGACGAGGAGATCGACCAGCGTGCGCTCGTCGCCTTCCCCCGCCGTCTCGCCCCGCTCGCGCAGGAAATCGCGCGAGCCGTAGTCCTTGGTCAGATGCGCGGCATCCACCACCGTCACCATCGTGTCGATCCGGGCGATATCCGACAGCGACCGGCCGTCCTCGTCGCGGAATTCGAAGGTGGCGGCGATCGGCAGCGGCTCGGCGATGCCGGTGCCCTCGATCAGGAGATAGTCGAAGCGCCCCTCCTCCGCGAGGCGGCGCACCTCCGCCAGAAGGTCGTCGCGCAGCGTGCAGCAAATGCAGCCATTGCTCATCTCGACCAGTCGCTCATCGGTGCGCGAGAGGTTGCCGCCGCCCTCACGTACGAGGTCGGCGTCGATGTTCACCTCGCTCATGTCGTTGACGATGACCGCGACGCGCCGGCCCTCGCGGTTGTTGAGGATGTGGTTGAGCAGGGTCGTCTTGCCGGCTCCGAGAAAGCCCGAGAGAACGGTGACGGGAAGGCGCTGATCCACGGCTGCACTCCAAAATGTAATGATATAACATTTCATATCGAGAGCGTGCGCGAGGTGCAAGCGGGCATTCCGCGTGACGGGCTGGCGCCCGGCAGACCTGTCCTTAAGCTTCGCGGCGTGCCCCCAAGTCACCATGGAGAGCCCATCCGTGACCGAGATCGACCTGCTCGTCCGCGCCGAGTTCCTCTATCCGATGAGCGAAGACCTGCCGATCATCTCCGACGGAGAGGTCGCGATTGCCGGCGGACGCATCCTCCATGCCGGCCCACGGCGGCCGGAGGGCAACTGGCAGGCGCAGCGCACGCTAGCCGGCGAAGGCCGGGCCGTGCTGCCGGGCTTCGTCAACTGCCACTCCCACGCCGCCTCGCTGATCTTCCGCAGCCAGACCGACGATCATGCCGCGAAGGCTGCGCTGCTCGAAGTCGCCTTCCGCATGGAGAAGGACATCACGGAGGAGGAATGGGCCCAGCTCGCCGAAGTGGGTTGCGCCGATATGCTCTGTTCCGGCGTCACCACGATCAACGACATCTGGTATGGGGCCGACCGGCTGGCCGAAACCGTCGAGCGCTGCGGCCTGCGCGCCCAGATCGCCCACAAGGTCTTCGATGTGCGCCTGCATGAGCTTTGGCGCGGCGACTACACCCACCATGCCGAGATCGGCGGGGAGCGGCTGAAGGACGGCGTCGCCTTCGCCGAGCGCTGGCACGGCGCCGCGGGCGGTCGCATTGGCGCGCGCATCGGCACGCATGCGACCGATACCTGCTCGGCCGGGCTGTTGCGGGAAGCCCGCGGCGAAGCGAATCGCCTGGGCATCGGCATGCATATCCACGCCGCGCAGAGCCTCGCGGAAACCGAGCAGATCAGGGCCGCGCATGGCTGCGGACCGCTGGAATTCCTGCGCGATGTCGGCATGCTGGCGCCCGATGTCGTGCTCGCCCATCTCGTCTTCGCCGGCGCGGGGGATCTCGATGCCGTGCAGGAAAGCGGCGCGGCCTATGCCCATTGCCCCACGATCTATCCGCGCCGCGGCCGCTACCCGCCCCTCGACGACATCCTCGCCCGCGGGATACCGACCGGCTTCGCAACCGACTGGATGATGAACGACCCCTTCGAGGGCATGCGCAACGCGCTGAACGCCATGCGCCTCCGGCTCGGAGACCCGAGCGCCTTCTCCTGCGCGCAGGCGCTGCAGCTGCAGACCACCGGCGCCGCACGCGTGCTCGGCCTCGAAGCCGAGATCGGCTCGCTCGAACCCGGCAAGAAGGCCGACCTGATCATGGTCGACATCGACCGGCCGCATCTCCAGCCCTATTACGGAGCCTATGCGGCGCTGGTCTATTACGCCCGGGCGAGCGACGTGGTGACGAGCGTCATCGACGGAGAGATCGTGCTGGAGGACGGCAATCCGACCCGCCTCGACCGCGACCGGGCAATCGCTACCCTGCGCGGACGCGTTCCCGGCTGGCGTGCCCGGCTCGCGGCGCTGGGCAGCCGCGCGGTCTTCGGGCCGGGTTGCCCGTGCTGTGACTGAGGCGAACTGTCGAAAGCGCAGCCTTTCCGCTTCCCCCCGCCGCCTTGCCCGTCTATAGCGAGCGCCTAGCATTCATTCTGACGCTCGCTACGCCTCCGCTCGCCCGATCGGACCGGCATTGCGCGCGCCCACGAAAAACGGCCGAGATCATGCCCAAGCGCACAGACATCAAGTCCATCCTGATCATCGGCGCCGGCCCCATCATCATCGGACAGGCCTGCGAGTTCGATTATTCCGGCACCCAGGCCTGCAAGACGCTGAAGGCCGAGGGCTACCGCATCGTCCTGGTCAATTCGAACCCGGCAACGATCATGACCGATCCAGAGCTGGCCGACGCGACCTATGTCGAGCCGATCACGCCCGAGATCGTCGCCAAGATCATCGAGAAGGAGCGCCCCGACGCCCTCCTGCCCACCATGGGCGGCCAAACGGCGCTGAATTGCGCGCTCTCGCTCAAGAAGATGGGCGTGCTGGAGAAATTCAACGTCGAAATGATCGGCGCCACCGCCGAGGCCATCGACAAGGCCGAGGACCGTGAGCTCTTCCGCGAGGCGATGACCAAGATCGGTCTCGACACACCGCGCTCTCACCACATCAAGACACTCGGCCAGGCGCTCGACGCGCTGGAAGACATCGGCCTTCCGGCGATCATCCGCCCCTCCTTCACCATGGGCGGCACGGGCGGCGGCATCGCCTACAACAAGGGCGAGTTCATCGACATTGTCGAGCGCGGCATCGACGCCTCCCCCACCAGCGAGGTCCTCATCGAGGAGAGCGTGCTGGGCTGGAAGGAATACGAGATGGAGGTGGTCCGCGATAAGAAGGACAACTGCATCATCGTCTGCTCGATCGAGAATTTCGATCCGATGGGCGTCCACACCGGCGATTCGATCACCGTCGCCCCGGCGCTGACGCTGACCGACAAGGAATACCAGATCATGCGCGACGCCTCGTTGGCAGTGCTGCGCGAGATCGGCGTCGAGACCGGCGGCTCGAACGTGCAGTTCGCCATCGATCCGGCCACCGGCCGCATGATCGTCATCGAGATGAACCCGCGCGTCTCACGCTCGTCTGCGCTTGCATCGAAGGCGACCGGCTTCCCGATCGCCAAGGTCGCGGCGCGTCTGGCCGTCGGCTACACGCTCGACGAGATCGAGAACGACATCACGGGCGGCGCGACGCCGGCCTCCTTCGAGCCGACGATCGACTACGTCGTCACCAAGATCCCGCGCTTCGCCTTCGAGAAGTTCCCGGGTTCCGAGCCGACGCTGACCACCGCGATGAAGTCGGTCGGCGAGGCAATGGCGATCGGCCGCACCTTCCAGGAATCGCTGCAGAAGGCGCTGCGCTCGCTGGAGACGGGCTTGGACGGCCTCGACGAGATCGAGATCGACGGCCTCGGCCATGGCGACGACCGCAACGCCATCAAGGCCGCGATCTCGACGCCGACGCCGGACCGCATCCTGCACGTCGCCCAGGCGATGCGCGCCGGTTTCACCGACGAGCAGATCCATGAGAGCTGCAAGATCGATCCCTGGTTCCTCGCCCAGATGCGCGGCATCGTCGAGACCGAGGAGAAGATCCGCAAATTCGGCCTGCCGCAGACGCCCGGCGCCTTCCGCCAGGTCAAGGCGATGGGCTTCTCCGACAAGCGCCTCGCCGCCGTCTCCGGCAAGAGCGAGGCCGAGGTTCGCAAGCTCCGTCAGTCGCTCGAGGTGCGCCCGGTCTACAAGCGCATCGACACCTGCGCGGCCGAGTTCGCCTCGCCGACCGCCTATATGTACTCAACCTACGCCATGCCTTTCGCCGGCGCGGTGGCCGACGAGGCCAACCCCTCCGATCGCAAGAAGGTCGTCATCCTCGGCGGCGGGCCGAACCGCATCGGCCAGGGCATCGAGTTCGACTATTGCTGCTGCCATGCCTGCTACGCGCTGCGCGACGCCGGCTACGAGACCATCATGGTCAACTGCAACCCGGAG